>MDTE01134964.1_pt1 | contig 116239 bp, 105 predicted proteins | sample 811231 | NCBI WGS metagenome assembly MDTE01 (sample SAMN05326651, study PRJNA326480) | marine metagenome | isolation source: seawater | place: Indian Ocean: Red Sea | collected 2010 | reverse complement strand
GGTTTTACAGTCAGCTCAGACAGGCTTGTTTTGCCTGCTGTATGGCCGCTGAGTAAAGCGTGGTATCTGTTGCTACACTAAGTTTGTAACTCTCAACTCTATATAAATCAATGGGTTATACCTAACCGATTACTCCCACTCAATAGTGGCGGGAGGCTTACTCGATACGTCATAAACAACCCTAGATACCTGCTCTATTTCATTAATAATACGGTTTGAAATAACCTCAATAAGGTCATAGGGCAACCGAGCCCATGTGGCCGTCATGAAATCTACAGTCTCAACCGCTCGCAAGGCTACCACGTCAGCATAACGCCGCGCATCACCAACAACCCCGACTGATTTAACAGGTAAAAGAACGGCAAACGCCTGGCTTACCTTATCGTAATAATTAGCCTTTCTAAGCTCTTCAAGGAAAATAGCATCAGCCTCACGAAGAACATCTGCTCTTTCCTTAGTGACAGAGCCCAGTATTCGGACCCCTAGACCAGGGCCAGGAAACGGATGTCGGAAGACCATTCGGTCTGGCAGACCTAGATGGAGCCCAATCTTCCGTACCTCATCCTTAAACAACTCCCGCAAGGGTTCAATCAAAGCAAGCTGCATCTTGTCAGGCAATCCACCGACATTATGATGAGATTTGATGACATGAGCTCCTGAAACCTTCCCCGCTGCTGACTCAATAACATCGGGGTATATCGTACCCTGAGCTAACCATTTCACCCCCGAAAGCTTATTGGCCTCTTCTTCAAAAATCTCGACAAATGTATTCCCTATACTCTTTCGCTTGGCCTCAGGATCACCTATGTCAGTCAAGTTAGCTAGAAATTGTGATTCTGCCTCAACAGTAATCAAATTTAGATCAAAAGCATTCGAAGGAAGAAACGTATCTTCGACCTCGAGCCGCTCGTTTTTTCGCAGCAAGCCATTGTCCACAAAAACACATGTCAATTGATCGCCTATAGCTCGTGATAACAACGCAGCTACTACCGATGAATCAACACCACCTGACAATCCAAGCAAAACCTTGTCCCTACCAACTTTTTCACGAATATTTTTAATAGCATCATCAACTATATTTTTGGGAGTCCATAATCCCTCACAATGGCAGATCTTCTTTGCGAAACGTTCTATTATCTTTTCGCCGTACTCAGTGTGAGTAACTTCAGGATGGAATTGGACTCCATAGTAGTTCTTGGCGGCGTTCTCCATTGCTGCGATAGGAGCCGAATCGGTGCTCGCGCAAACTTCAAAATTAGCGGGTAACTCCACAACTTTATCGCCATGACTCATCCAAACATCAAGCTCATGCCTACTATTATTGCGAAGCCCATGAAATAAATCTGACGATGGGTTTATCGATAGCAGGGCATGGCCAAATTCTCGTTTTTCTGACGAGACAACTCTTCCCCCTAGATGCTCTGCCATCGCTTGCATCCCATAACAAATGCCAAGAATCGGTACTCCTAGGTCAAAGACTATGTCCGGTATTCTCGGGGTATTCCCAAAGGTTACGGACTCAGGCCCACCAGATAAAATAATCCCCATCGGATTAAACTCTCGAATAGCCTGATCACTCATATCGAATGATTGAATCTCGCAGTAGATTCCTGCCTCTCTAACACGCCGAGCTATCAGCTGAGTGTATTGAGCCCCAAAATCTATTATCAGTAATCTCTGATCATGAATATCTGTCAATTTTTTACCAATTCTAATTAACTGGATAATTAGGAGGTTCCTTAGTTATAGAAACATCGTGCACATGGCTCTCAACCATACTTGCTGAACTAACCCTCAAAAACTTAGGCTCCTTGCGCATCCTGATTATCGAGTCACATCCGGTGTAACCCATCGATGCTCTTAAACCACCCATCAGTTGATGAATAATTGGACCAGCTGGTCCTCTATATGCCACTCTTCCTTCAACACCTTCGGGCACCAATTTCCGATGATCCCCTTCAGCCTCCTGAAAATACCTGTCACTGGACCCAAAGTTTTCTGTCATAGCACCGACAGAACCCATTCCTCGGTAAGATTTGTAAGCGCGTCCTTGAAATAGCTCAACCTCGCCAGGAGCCTCGTCGGTACCAGCTAATAAGCTACCGAGCATAACGACGCTCGCTCCAGCTGCAATAGCCTTCGCTATATCACCAGAATATCTCACTCCGCCATCTGCTATTACTGGTATACCAGCATCTTCTGCTACAGAAACAGCATCAGCGACAGCCGTAATCTGGGGGACTCCAATACCAGTGACCATTCTAGTAGTACAAATAGATCCCGGCCCTATACCCACTTTTACACCATCGACTCCAGCTTCTATCAAGGCTCGAGTTCCCTCCGCAGTGGCAACATTACCTCCTATAACATTTACCTCCGGATATCTCTCCTTGATCCAACTGATACGCTCAAGAACTAATCGGGAGTGGCCGTGGGCAGTATCAACAACCAATACATCAACACCGGATTCTACCAAGGCTGCAACCCTATCATCAGTGTCGACGCCAGTGCCCACACTAGCCCCCACTCTAAGTTGCCCTAATTTATCTTTGCATGAGTTTGGATATGCCTGTGCCTTTGTAATGTCCTTGACGGTCACCATTCCTCTAAGCTGAAAGTCGCTATTTGTCAAAAGCACCTTCTCTATACGATGCTTATGAAGCAACTCAAGGATTTCGTCTGTATTAGCCTGTTCGGAAGCAGTGATTAAGTTCTCTCGAGTGGTCATCACATCGCTGATCTTCGCACCCATCCTTTTCTCAAAGCGAACATCTCTACTTGTTATAATTCCCACGAGACCATTACCCTCATCAACCACCGGCACTCCTGAAATCTTATTATCCGCAGTTAATTCAACTAATTCCGCAACCGTCTGATCAGGGGCAATCGTAATAGGATCCCTAATAATACCGCTTTCATATTTCTTAACGGCCCTAACTTCACGAGCTTGAGCATCTATAGACATGTTTTTATGTATTATGCCTATCCCTCCCTCTTGAGCTATAGCTATAGACATACGAGACTCTGTCACTGTATCCATTGCAGCAGACATTAACGGAATATTAAGTGTGATGTCCCTGGTTATCCGTGTATCTAGGGATACCTGAGAAGGTAAGACCTCGGAATAAGCAGGAAGGAGCAATACGTCATCAAAGGTCAACGCTTCATTCTCTATGCGAAGCATGCTGAACTCCTCAAAAGCGGCATTCTATCTATGAGCAGAGATCATGTAAACTTATGATGCAATGAAGAATCTCAAAGAAAATCCCGTAATTACAGTAAGTGATCTCGCTCGAATGGCAAGATCAACGGTTGAAAGGAACTTCCAAAAGGTTTGGGTAGAAGGAGAAATATCCAATCTAAGCAAGCCATCATCTGGACACTGGTACTTTACGCTCAAGGATGAAAGGGCCCAAGTTCGCTGCGCCATGTTCGCCAATCAAAATCGTCAGGTAAAGGAATCACTATCTAACGGGGAAAAAATACTGTTGTCAGGAAAGGTTACTATTTACGAAGCTCGTGGAGATTTTCAAATTATCGCGGAGACAATCCAGAAATCAGGCACTGGGTTGCTTCAAGAGAAATTCGATGCCCTTAAACATCAGCTTGAGAAAGAAGGTCTCTTTTCTGAAGATCGGAAGAAGTCGCTGCCAAAAATCCCCAAACATCTGGTAATTATTTCTTCGAAATCTGGCGCTGCGCTGCAAGACGTGATAACGGTCATAGGAAGGAGACTCCCATCTCTTAGAGTTACACTGATCCCTGTAAGCGTGCAAGGAGATAATTCAAGAGTCGAAATCATTCAAGCATTAAATAGATGCACAAATTTAGGAGCTGACGTAATTCTCTTGACCCGGGGAGGTGGCTCACTTGAAGACTTATGGACATTCAATTTAGAAGAGATAGCGAGAGCAGTGTCTGCCTGCCCAATTCCGATTGTCGTTGCTATTGGTCATCAAACAGACTTTGCAATTGCGGAATTTGCCGCAGACCTTAGAGCGCCTACTCCTTCCGCAGCAGCGGAACTTATAACACCCAACCGATTAGATCTCTTAGCTAGGGTCAGCAGTCTAACCGATCGCATTTACAGATGTTGGGAAGCAGATATAAGATTAAGAGCAGAAAAGTTAAAGAGATTGAGGACACAACTAGTTGATCCTCAACAAACCTTGCGGGAAAAAATTCAATCAGTCGATGTGCTCGAAGAACGCCTTAACCAGTCAACAAAAAAAACTATCGAGGATCAACAATTAAGACTTGCCACCTACAGGCATGCACTTAACACACAGCGCCCTGATAAAATTATTCGTGCTCGCCAACAAGAGCTGGCACACTGGGCAGAAAGATTGCAGCACGCAACCAAACAAGAATTGACCCGCTTAAAACAGCACCTGGGGAGTTCCGTAAGAACTTTAAGTGCTATTAGTCCTCTAAATACCATAGGCCGTGGCTATTCACTATTGAGCACACAAACTGGAGAGTTAATCACTAGCACACAGACCGTTTCGCCGGGGCAATCCATCGTAGGCCATTTGAACGACGGATCTTTAGAATTAATGGTTCAAACGATATCCGACGACAATAGACTTCCAAATATTAAGGATGAGAAGCCAATTGATAACTAATTCATGGAACAAGACGGTTTTACTTCTCTCAGTTATATGTGCCTCCCTCATTTCCTCATTTGGGATTGCAAAACAAGCGTTCCCCGGCGGAATTTATGAGTTCACGATGCCGCCAAAAGCCGTCGACGTATTCTATGAAGAAAAACCAGTATTAATTTTTGATAATACAGCTTTAGTTGGAATTTCGCTAAGCGCCCCTTTGGGAATTCACGAAATAACATTAGTAGACTCAAAAGGACAACGTTCGACCCATCGGTTCTCCGTAACTGAAAAAATATATAGCGAACAACACATTAATTTTAAGAACGAATCATTAGTAACACCAAGCCCGTCGACACTGGATCGAATTTTTCTCGAAAGCAAACAAATGAAAGACAGCTATCTACTCTTCTCGAAACCAAGCACCCAGGATCTTTCTCCCTTCCAACAACCCATAACTGGACCTATCACCAGCCTATTTGGACACAAAAGAATACTAAATGGTAAAAAGAGAAATCCGCATAGTGGTTTAGATATAGCAGCTCCAGAAGGGACTAAAATTAAGGCGCCAGCTCAGGGAGTTGTGATCTTAACCGGCGATTTCTACTTTAATGGAAAAACTATTTTTTTAGATCATGGTCAAGGACTAATAACTATGTATTGCCATTTGCAACACATAGATAAAGTAGTCGGGGACGCCGTCGACCGAGATGATGTAATAGGTCTGGTTGGTAAAACTGGTCGGGCAACTGGCCCTCACCTCCACTGGTCCGTAAGTCTAAATGGCAATAGAGTCGACCCCCAGGAATTAATCAAAATACTCCGATCTACTAACCTCTAGCCCGCTTCTTTCTATGAGCTATAAGTCTACTTCGTCGCTTTAATTGTCGCTGCGATAAAGCGTTGCGTTTTGACGCATAAGGGTTCTCCCCAGTTTGCAGAGAAATCACCACAGGGTTCCCCCACAAGCCTAGTGCATCTCTAAACGAATTTTCAAGATATCTCACATAGTTTTTTGGTAAATCATTCGTTTGGTTACCATGGATCATTATTTTTGGAGGGTGCTCACCGGCCTTATGTGCATATCTGAGCTTAACCATTCTGCCTCTAATACTAGGTGGAGGGTGGGAAAGAACAATTTGCGATAAAATGTTCGTCAACTCAGACGGTGAAACATTCAACTGCCCACCGACATAAATTTTATCGACTATTGTCAGCAAATCCGCCGTGCCAGTGCCATGAAGCGCTGACACATAAGTAACCGCTATCCATGGTATAAACCTTAACTTTCGCTCAACACTTTTCTTAGCAATTTCTTTCTTACTCGAAGATAAACCATCCCACTTATTTACTGCAACCAAAATACCGCAGCCTGCGTCCATAGCATACCCTAGGATATGTAAGTCTTGATCAACAACGCCTTCATTAGCATCTACTAACAGTATGACAACATTAGCTTCTTCCATAGCTTCAAGCGCATCCACTACTGAAAATTTTTCTGCCACACCTGTCACCCGACCTTTCCTGCGCACTCCAGCCGTATCTATCAACACATAGGGCTGCCCGGAATCTCCTTCGAAAGGAATATCAATGGAATCCCTAGTAGTCCCGGGCCCATCAAAAACAACGACTCTCTCCTCACCTAATATTGTATTCGCCAGAGTTGATTTACCTACGTTAGGTCGTCCAATTAAGGCTACTTTGATCGCACCCTTATCAGCTATCTCTTTAACTTCATGTTGTACCGAAAAATCATCAAAGATCGCAAATTCGAGAGAATTCAAACCTTTTCCATGAGATGCTGATATATATGTTGTTTTTTTGAAGCCAAGTTTCGAGAATTCAGCTACCGCTGCATCTTCTCGGGAGCCATCAATTTTGTTTACCACTAAAATAATAGGCTTCCCCAGCTTTCGTAACCTGTGGGCAATTTCTTCATCTAATGAAACAAGACCATCACGAGCATCTACTAAAAATAAAACTTCATCACACTCTGCTAGCGCCTGAGCTGACTGATTGTCCATCTCAATCTGCAAATCACCGGCATCACCAAACATCCCACCAGTATCGATCAGCGTGCATCTATTTCCTGCTATATAAGCTACACCATAACGTCTATCTCTAGTGAGCCCAGGCGAATCAGCAACCAACGCTTTTCTAGATCTAGTAAGCCTATTAAACAAAGTAGATTTGCCAACATTCGGACGACCTACCAATGCCAGGGTCCGTTCCATAAAGCTACCCCGACTCAATCTTCAAGGCAAACAGTGCACCAGAGTTCCCTTGAACATAGACAATCCCATCTTCCACTGAGATGTCGGAACGCAACCCCTTGCCGTCAAGCTTTATTCTTCCAACGAATCTTCCATCACTCTGCGCTATAGCATGGAGGTATCCTTCAGAATCTCCCACCAAAACATAATTACTGTATGCTGCAGGGCTAGTTAACTTCCTTCTCTTCAAAGAATCGTTCGTCCATGAAACTTCTCCTGACTGTTGATCAAGTGCCTCAACCACGTCGTTGTCTGAAACTACATATACCTGTCCATATCCAGACGCCAAATCCAGAAAGCTAGAAACAGAATGCTCCCAAATCAGCCCCCCGTCACTTCGCCTTAAGGCTTTTAACTTGCCTTGGTATGAAACGGCAAAAATAGCCCCACCAACAATCAATGGTGCACCATCAATATCAACTAAACGATCAAGCTCAGATCTCCCTTCTGGCAGCATAACTCGATGTTCCCAGATTAACTCGCCAGTCGTTGCCCGCAAAGCACTAAGCTTTCCATTCGCAAATCCAGAAAAAACTACACCCGAACGGAACACAGGTGTTCCCGTACCTCTTAGCGTTAGTACTGGAATTTGATTATCAAAAATCCATTCAATGTCACCAGTAGTTTCATTAAGAGCAATCAGTCGGCCATCTGCAGTCTGAAGAAAGACTTTATCTGATTCCGTTACAGGGGAGGACAAAACCTCTGCACCGACGGAAGTTCGCCAAATTTCTTTACCATCCCGAGCGGCTATAGCGATTACTTCCCCTAGTGTCGTTCCTAAAAGTACATAACCAGATCCTGCACCAACACCCCCACTTACAAAGCTAGGATCTTTCCTATCCATAAAATTGAAAGCACCTAGCCTACCCTTCTTTTGTACCGCTCCTACTTTTGTTCTCCAAATCGACTTACCGGTAAATCGATTTCTTGCCTCTAGCAGTCCATAACCATCTGCCGCGTATATGCGATCGGCAAGTATATTAGGATCAATACGCAAATACTTTTTACCTAATCCCTTACCAATTGAAGCACGCCAGACTTTCTTAAATCGGACCTCTGAATCAAATTTTACTAACTCGGCGGGGTTGAGTTTTTTCTTCTCCTCGTCACCATCTACAAAAGGCAACCAAGAAAACATGCTGCAGCCCCCAAGGCCTAGGAATATAGTAGTTAAAATTAAATTACGCATAAGGGCGGCACGAAAAGAAAATTGAATTCTAATCTGTAATGGATGCGTCATCGAGTGTTTTTATAGTATCAACCAATTTCATTTGCAGCACTGGTCTAGCCGCATTAAGGCTCGAGCTACCCAAAGCTTCAGTATAAGCCTGATTAGCAAGCTCATAATTTTCTTGGGCTAAAAAAATATCACCGCGCAACTCAGCTACCAATGACCGAAACCCACTGCTCTCGACCTCTTGTAAGATACCCACTGCATCATCAAAATCTCCCAGTTGGATTAAAACCTGCGCCAACCTGACACGGCTGATATCACCCAAGACCGTAGCGCTACTATGCCCAACGGCTTCCAAGAGATGCTCTTTTGCCATCTGGTAGTCAGCTTCAGCCACACTATCGCTAGCAAAGCGCAATAGAGATAAAACCTGATAGCTGCTTCCGGAAGCACCAACAACTAATTCTTTGTATCTATTAAGGCGATCTTCATCATTCGAGTTTAAAAAATTCTCATACAGATCAGAAGCTATTATATTTTCATCCTCTTTATATTCGCCATACCAACGCTGCAAGAAAAATACTGCTATAACTAGAATAATTCCTGAAACCAGATATTTGCCGTTCTCTTTCCACCAACTCTTTAATCTGGCTAATTGCTCCTCTTCGGTCAAATAGTCTGACACTGAAATCTCCTAAATCTTCATTTTCTTATCGGAAGCCCTACCTAAAAGGATCATTCCAAACTAAAGTATCCTCTAAGATCCGCAATTATAGTCTCAAACGCAGCAGTTTTTTGAGGAAATTCACCGTGCAAGTATTTCATAGTGACTTGATTAGATTTGAGTTCTTCCGCTCCCAAGATAATAGCAATCCTTGACCCGTATTGGTCCGCTCGTTTCATCTGACTGCGCAGCTTACTGCCAGTCAAATCGCTTCGAACACGAATACCATCAAGCGAGTGCCGCAGCTGATTAGCGATTCTCAGGCTCGCATTTTTCATATCAGCCTTTTGAGAACACACATAAATATCTACTGAGGAACGCCAATGTTCGCTTGGCGTCTCTTTTTGTTTTTCTTGTTTTAAACTTTTATGAAGCAAAGCTACACGATCCAATCCAATAGCAAAGCCTGCTGCTGGCGTCGGCTGTCCACCTAATAACTCTACTAATCCATCATATCTTCCGCCACCACATAAGGTGCCCTGCGCGCCCAATTGATCCGTGGTCCATTCAAATACTGTATCGGTATAGTAATCTAGGCCTCTAACAAGTCTCGGATTAATCTTATATTCCACCCCTAGATCCGTTAACACCCTGCAAAGTTCTGCAAAGCGAGACGTACTTCCACTATCCACAAAATCAGCTAAAACAGGTGCCTTTTCCAGCAGCTTCTGAGTCTCAAGGTCCTTACTATCAAGTATTCTTAGAGGGTTCGTCTCAATACGATTCTGACTATCGACATCCAACTTCTCTGACAGTGGTTTTAAATATTTTAACAACGCGTTCCTGTAACTAGCGCGCGACTCTGGCGAACCCAGGTTGTTGATTTCTAGGGATAGTGCATCTGTTAGCAGCAAGCTATCCCAGATATCAGTCACGAGAGTTATTAATTCTAAATCAATCTCTGGACCAGCCATCCCAAAGGTTTCGGCCCCTATTTGCGAAAATTGCCGATACCTGCCTTTCTGGGGTCTTTCATACCTAAACATTTCTCCAGCATAAAATACTCTTTGGGTTTGGTTATATATCAGCCCATTTTCGATGAGAGCTCTGACACAACCAGCCGTTCCTTCGGGACGGAGAGTAATCTCCCCTCCATCTCTATCGGTCAGGTTATACATTTCCTTTTCTACAATATCAGTAGCTTCACCGACACTTCTAGAAAACAACTCTTTGTATTCTAATAGCGGCAACCGAATTTCTTCATAAGTATTACTAACTAAAACCGATCTAATGCGGTCAAGTATCCACTGCCAGTGCCTAGCGTCATCTGCAAAAATGTCGCGCATTCCGCGAATTGATTGAATAGACACTCTTACTGCCCCAAAACGATACTAGAAACGTTGTTGCGAGTATGAGGATGTAACACAATTGCTTCCCCATTAAATTCCATCGAAACCCCTGGAGAATTACCAAGCAGAATCTTATAGGGTGTCCCACCTCCAAAAGAAACATGGTCAGACTCGTTCATCAGATCAGCAAAAAGAAGCTGGCCATCAATAGTTCTTAATTCGATCCAACAATCCTCAGAAAAATCCATGGTAAGCAAATCGGAGCCGCTACCCAAAACACGATGGTGGACGAACTCATTTTTATCGGCCCTTTGCGAATGTATTCCCGATTCCAGATAATTACCCGTCATCTGCTCTTCAATACTTTCGTGCTTAAAATCGCTTATGGGTGCCGAAGATACTTTGACTTCGCTAGACGCTAAGCCCACAGCAAGATCACCATTTTTATCAACAGTACTCTTATTATTAAACAATGAAAAAGAACTAGCCGACAGAATCATAGCGATTACTAGTATGCTCATAATTAAAATGAAATGTCGATGCCTACTGACATAGCTCCGAAAGGAAGAAGAATCCCTATCAGACTTTCGGTAGGCATTTGAACTACCACCTTGAGAAGTCCCAGTAAAATTATCTGAAACTATTTCTTCGTCTAAACCAAGATACTTAGCATATGCTCGCAAATAGCCGCGAGCATAAACTGGTAATATCACGCCGCTATAATCATCGACCTCTATCGCCTCTACTACGGTAATCCTTAAATTCAAAGAGCTCGCGACCTCATCGATAGTTATCCCTTTTTGCTCTCTTATGCGTTGCAGCATTTGTCCTGGACTTGCGGCTAAATCACTCATAAATTACTTCCCTAACTTAACCACATTATGGCAGATTTAACTGTTGTAGTTCGGAAGATTTCAGGCCTGAAAGATACCTTTCTTGACGGTTAGTGCGATCATCAACAGCGCCTATTAGCTGACCGCACGCAGCACTTATATCCTCTCCTCTTGTAGTACGCTTTAATGTTGCATATCCGCGGCCAACCAGGAAGTCCTGAAACTTTCTAATTGTCTTTTCCTCCGATCTCTCGTAACCAGACCCTGGAAAAGGGTTAAATGGAATAAGATTAATCTTACAACGTAAATCTTTAAGAATTTCCGAGAGCTCTACCGCTTGCTCCAATTTATCATTAACCCCCCTAAGCATGGTGTATTCTATCGTTAAAGCTCGCTTATCACTCACCTGTTTTAGATAATGGCGGCATGCTTTAAGCAATTCCGCAATAGGATACTTTCGATTTATAGGAACCAAAACGTCGCGCAGAGCATCATTAGGAGCGTGCAAAGAGATAGCCAAAGAGACGTCTGTTGTTTCCGCCAATTTGTATATGCCTGGCACATAACCCGCAGTACTCACGGTTATCCGCCGCTTGGAAAGACCAAAGCCAAGGTCATCCATCATCATATTCGTTGCTAATACTACGGAATCGAAATTTAGTAACGGCTCCCCCATCCCCATCAAAACCACATTGGTAATCGACTTACCCTCTTTAGATAGTTCCTGCTCCGCTAGGTAGACCTGCCCAATAATCTCAGATGCTTCTAGATTTCCATTAAATCCCTGCTTTCCAGTAGAACAGAAACTACAATCCAACATGCAACCGATTTGGGAAGAGACACATAGGGTATATCTTCCACTATCGGGGATGAGAACCATCTCTACAGAATTACCATTAGCAACTCTAGTCAGCCATTTCGTTGTCCCATCGGTTGAAATTTCTTTACCGATAATCTGCGGCAATCTGGCCTCGGCTATCTCTCCCAATTGTTTTCGGAAAGATTTGGACAAATCGGTCATCAAATCAAGATCTTGAATCCTTCTATGGTATATCCATCGCAATATCTGTCGAGCGCGGTAATTACTCCACCCTAGATCACTTACTAAACGCTCTAACCCTTTTCTATCGGTAGAGAAAAGGTTGAGTTTCTGGTCGCGAGAAAGAGACATCGTACTATCGGATACAAACTTCATTTTCTGAGAAAAAATACTCAATTTCCCTCTTGGCGGAAGACATAGAATCGGAGCCATGGACCGCGTTCGCTGAAACAGATTCAGCATAATCAGCTCTAATGGTTCCCTTTTTTGCCTCCTTCGGATTAGTCGCACCCATAAGCTCTCTATTTAGGGCTATAGCTTCCTCTCCCTCGAGCACCTGCACCATGACCGGACCTGACGTCATATAATCAACCAAATCCTCAAAAAAATTCTTTCCTACATGTTCAGCATAAAATCCTTCTGCTAACTCTTCGGTTAATCGGAGCATTTTTGCCCCTATTATTCTGAGCCCATTAGCTTCAAACCGATGATAAATTTCACCTATAAGATTTCGAGCAACAGCATCGGGTTTTATTATGGATAGTGTCTTTTGCATAGCCATTTAGATCTCCACAATTTTAGTTTGATAAAAAAGTCTGCGGACAAGAAATATTTAACTGGCCCTAATTTAGTAACGCTTATTATACCCGTTTGGGCATTAGATCAAACTTGAACTCTACTCTACAAAACGAGGATAGAGTAGGCTCTAGTTATCGAAGTTTTTGTACCACTTCTCTCACCCGCTCTCCAACATAATCGATATCTTCTTCGGTTGTGAACCTACCAACTGAAAATCGAAGCGATGCGTGAGCTAAATCATCAGAAACATTTAGTGCGCGAAGCACATAACTCGGATCAACACTGGCAGAAGTACAGGCCGAACCTGTGGATAAAGCAATGTCATTAAGAGCAACCAATAGAGTCTCACCATCAACGCCATAGAAACCAAAATTAATAATACCGGGACTCAGTTTATTCAAGTCTCCGTGCAACTTAGTATCTGGTATGTCATCTAAATAAGTCAGCAGGCGATTCCTTAACTTAGTGATTTTAGAATTTTCAGTCGACATTTCCGTAGACATTATTCTACTAGCTTCTCCTATTCCCACTATCTGATGGGTCGCTAAAGTACCCGATCTCATTTGGCGCTCATGCCCTCCACCATGTAAAAGAGGCCTTAATTTGACCGGTGGATCACGCCTAACATATAAAGCTCCTATTCCTTTAGGCCCATAGATCTTGTGACCAGAGATCGAAACCATATCCACCTTACTGTCATTAACATTTAAAGGAACTTTACCAAATCCTTGGGCGGCATCAGTGTGCATGATCACACCATGCTCATGACAAAATAGAGCTATCTGTCTGATATCATTAACAGTTCCAATCTCATTATTCACATGCATCAGCGAAACTAGCAACGTATCAGAACGTATAACTTGCTGAATCTGATCTACTGTTATTAATCCACTTGAACTAGGGCGCAAGTAGCTGACTTCAAACCCTTTTGTCTCTAGATATTCGCAGGTATCCAAAACGGCTTTATGTTCTATCAAACTTGTAATGATATGTCTCTTTTGGGACCCTTCAGCGAGTCCCTTTATCGCTAAATTATCTGATTCTGTTGCACCTGAAGTCCATACAATTTCCCTCGGATCAGCGCCGAGCACTTTTGCTACCTCAACACGAGCGTTTTCAACCTCTTCTTCTGCATCCCACCCATACTGGTGTGACTTAGAGGCCGGATTACCGAATACTCCGTCCATCCGCAGGCAAGCCTCCATCTTCTCTGCAACTCTCGGATCTACAGGGGTAGTTGAAGCGTAATCTAAATAAATGGCTTTTCTCATACCAATCTAGCATCGATTAGCTGATCGTTTTGACGAAGAGCGATAGTTTTAACTCTCGGTTTATCTATAAGCTGGGCGAGAGAAATTCCAGCTAGAAAATCATCAATTTCAGTTGAGAGCTCTGCCCATAGATCATGAGTCAAACACCGCTCACCGTCCTGACAATCAGAACTACCATGGCACAAAGTTACGTCGACACCCTCCCCTACAGCCTGAATAACCTTGGAAACGCTAATTGAATCGCTACCTCGGCCCAAAACATACCCGCCTCCTGGACCACGCACACTATTTAGCAGACCCGCCAACTTTAATTTTCTTATAATTTGCTCTAGGTAGGCAGCAGAGATATCTTGCCTTCTTGATATTTCTAACACACTTACGGGTCCAACATCGCTATGGAGCGCGATGTCAATCATTGCTGTTACAGCGTATCGACCTTTCGTTGTTAAACGCATACAGTCACGTATATCGTATTTAATGCCCAAGTATGCAATACCCTACTAAAATGGTCCACTATTAGAAATTTTGAAACCATTTTGAACTAACGCTCTGACTTAGAGAGAATTCCTCGAAGAATCTGAAGTTCTGTTTGGTCTGGCCGAGCCCTAAGCAGCAAACGCCGTAGTCTATTAATAGTCTTTCTCGGATTTGTTTGCTCTATAAAAGCCGATTGAATCAGCACCCTCTCCAGATGCTCTATGAAATTCTCAATTTGTTCCGATGTGGCTAGCGGACGATCCCATAGTTCAGTATCTGGGCCCTGAATCCCCAAAGACTCCATTTGCAATGAAAACTTTTTGTATAACTCATAGCAAACAACCTGAACAGCCATAGCTAAATTTAAAGACGAATATTCGGGGGATGATGGTATTTGAAGATGCATATGACAGAGTTCTAATTCTTGATTCGTTAACCCACTTGATTCCCTGCCAAACAAAATAGCTACGGCGCTTGTCTCCCCGGAAATAATCTCGTCAAAAGCCTGTGCTGCCAAATTGCTAGGATCACCAGTGGGCCTAGGTATTCTTCGTTGGCGCGCGCTAGTGCCGATGACTAGCTCACAATCCGCAATAGCCTCTTTTACTGATTCGCATATAACAGCCGAATCCATCAGGTCTTTTGCCCCTGCGGCTCGCCAGTCTGCCTGAGGATCAGGAAAGCGCTTCGGATTTACCAGAACTAGTCTAGCCAAGCCCATATTTTTAAGAGCTCTCGCTGCGCCGCCAATATTCCCTGGGTGGGTGGGCTCAACGAGTACTATCCTTATTTTTTTCAAAAAGGGAGCAAGATTCATTCCGTTTTCCACAAACCTCTATATAAGAAACTATAACTTAAGTGTTTGCCCATTCCATGACACTCGTCAGATTGCTAGGATACATAAAACTCAACATGGTTATTCAAAATGCAACCGATGGCAAATATTGCTCTGCGTGCCGCCAGGAACGCAAGCCCTTTAATAACGCAGGGGCTTGATAGGCTCGAACTATTGGAAAAAGAAGAGAAATCACCATTCGATTTTGTATCCAATATTGACCGAGAAGCAGAAAACATCATTGTGGAAACTATACATCGTTCCTATCCAGATCACACAATCATTTGTGAAGAATCAGGTGAGATCATCCATGGAGATCTCGATTATACTTGGATAATCGATCCGCTAGATGGCACTACAAACTACCTAAATGGAATACCCCATTTTTGTATTTCCATCGCTTGCCTGAAAGGCAAACAATTCGAACACGCTGTAATCGTAGACCCCCTGCAAAATGAAGAATTTGTGGCAAGCAAAGGCTTTGGCTCTCAACTTAACGGGAAGCGAATTCGGGTAAACCATTCGAAACCAATGAGCAAAACAATCTTGGGCACAGGCATTCCTCCAGAAGCAAAAAAGCAACATGCCAGTACCTACATGCGAACTATGGGAATTCTGATCGAAAATTGTGGAGCGATACGCCGCATGGGGTCAGCCGCTCTAGACTTGGCTTATGTAGCATCAGGAAGGTTTGATGGATTTTGGGAATTTAACCTTAAACCATGGGATATCGCAGCAGGAACGTTACTGGTTCGAGAAGCAGGCGGATTCGTAGGAGACTTAACGGGTGGAGATAATTTTCTTTCTACCGGGAATATAATAGCTGCAAGCCCTGCATGCTTCAAAGCTATGGTACGAAGCATCAGTAACGAGATCACCGACGACTTACGATAAAGCAAAAACTCATCTAAGGTATGCGGTCATCACTCTCTTCCTTAGCTGGAATTAACAAATCCTCACGAGATATATTCATATATAAGAGAACATTAGTCACCACATAAATAGAAGAATACGTCCCTATAACAACTCCTATCGTTAACGCTGCAGCAAATCCCCTAATCATCTCCCCACCAGCTATTAACAATACTGTCAAAACAAGCAACGTCGTCAAAGATGTAACAATGGTCCTACCAAGTGTTTCATTTAACGACCGATTAATTATTTTTTCAGCGGTTCCTTTACGGAGCCTCCTAAAATTCTCTCTTATACGATCAGAGACGACAATCGTATCATTAAGCGAATAGCCAATAACTGCTAATAAAGCTGCTAAAACGGCCAAATCAAAGGTCCATCCCATAAGTGCGAAGCAACCAACCACTATAATCACATCATGCAAAAGAGCCGCAACCGCACCAACGGAGAACTGTTTTGTAAACCTAAATAAAATGTATAGCATTACTACAGCCAATGCCGAAAGCATTGCCAAACCACCATCCTCTGTTAGCTCTTCCCCGACAGCTGGCCCCACATAATTCGATTGCCTCATTACAACACCAGGATAACTAGATTTAAGTATGCCTAGGATCGAATCTCCCAGCCCAACTTGCTCAATATTACCTTGAGGAGGCATCCTTATTAATAAATCATGCTCTGTTCCAAAATACTGGACCACTCCATTCGTGTATCCACTATTATCCAACATCTGTCTTATCACTTCAGGATTCATTCGTTCGGGAAACTCCACCTCAACTAGAGTTCCTCCCGTGAAATCTAAACCAAAATTTAACCCCTTAACTGTTAGCGAAACAACTGCCGAAACGATAAGAACAAAAGATAGAACTAAAGCAGTACGCCTTCTTTTCATAAAATCTATGTTTAGGCTTACAACTCTCATATGCTTAATCGATCCAGTCTACGACGCCCAAAAATTAAATTAACTAATGCTCGGGTACCTAAAATAGCAGTGAACATAGAAGTTACTATCCCTACTGCTAGCGTAACTGAAAAACCTTTCACAGGTCCGCTGCCTATTGAAAACAATATAATAGCAACTATGAAAGTAGTTATATTCGCATCCAAGATAGGTAATAGGGCACGCTCAAACCCTGAGGATATTGCTAACTGCGGCGAAGCCGAATTCAGTTCCTCACGAATTCTAGAAAAAATTAAAACATTTGCATCTACTGCCATTCCTACTGTTAAAACAATACCCGCAATACCCGGTAGCGTTAAAGTAGCGCCCAAAACTGACATCACAGCTACAATCAAGACTAAATTCATTGTCAGCGCAACATTAGCGGCTACCCCAAACCAACGATAGTAAAAAGCCATGAATATCAAAACTAACACAAACCCAACTGCTATCGAATATTGGCCTTTCTGGATGTTTTCGTCACCTAAGCTCGCTCCAACAGTCCTCTCTTCCACAATATACATCGGTGCTGCAAGAGCCCCAGCGCGCAGCAACAACGCCAAATCTCTGGCTTCATTTAGTTCTAACCCCGTGATACGAAAACGGAAACCCAAAGCCGCCTGTATAGTAGCTATATTAATAATCCGCTTTTCTTCTACCGTATAAGGCACCATTTCTTCGACACCTTGGGAATTTATGGTACGCCGGCTACGCGTTTTCAGCTCTTTAAACAAGATAGCCATCGAATCACCAATATGATCTTTGGTAATATCATTCATTCGTCTTCCGCCATCATTATCCAAAGTAATTGAAACTTGGGGTAATCCAGTCTCTGGGTCATATTCCTGAAGAGCATTCGTAACCTGATCACCAGTGACAATATTTGCCTTTTCTAGAGTTTGCATCCTACTTTCGTATTCAAAACTCTCTGTTTGAGATGCTCTCGTTCCTGGTAACGCAACCAAACGAAATTCCAAATTAGCAAACTTATTTATTATCTCTTTAGCACGAGCTGCATCTTGTATACCTGGAAGATCTAGAACTATTCTAGACCGACCGAGTCGCTGCACTATAGGCTCCGACACACCCAACTCATTCACTCTATTTCTTAAACTTTGCAAATTTTGATCGATAGCAAAGTCTTCTAGTTGCCGAATACTTTCTTCCGACACCGTTAAGCTTAGCCCTGGACTATTATTTATTTGCACCTCCGTTATTTCGTAAATATCAAAACGATCAGCAAGTAAATCCGCAGCTTCGTCCCTAGCATCTTCCGACTGAAAAGGTATACGTATACCGCTGCCATCAAACCAATTCCTACCCACATAGCGAATCCGGTTTTTTACCAAAGCTTCCCTGATTTCGTCAGATTCGCTTCGAACACGATCGCTAACAAATTTCTCCATATCAACCTGTAACAGAAAATGAACACCACCAGATAAATCAAGTCCTAGAGACATAGGCTTAGCTCCAAGTGAGGATAGCCAGTCAGGCGTTGTAGAGGCCCGGGTAAGAGCGACTACATAATTTGCGTCTGCCCCCACATTTAGCTGTTCTATCAGTAAATCTCTGGCCCGCAGCTGTTCTTCATCAGTCCTCACTCGCATTAGGATTGAATGACCTAAATCTTCTGAGCCTGTAATTTCTATTTCCGAAAGCGCAAGTATCCGCTCCGCTTCTTCCAATAACGCTTTCGAAAGAATAGGCTCTCCCAGGACCCTTATTTGCAATGCCGGATCTGGCTGATAAAGATTCGGAGCAGCATAAATACACCCAATAATGAGTACGGACGCTATTAGCGCATACCTCAAACCAGAAAACGTATTCGGCGTCCTTGAAGAACCAGCATGGTGGGGAGAATCAACACCCCCTGGTTGCCTAAAGTTAGCCACTAAGACTCATCCAGCGACTTTAGAGTCCCCTTGGGTAATGTTGCTGCAATTGCATTCTTTTGCAAACGCATATCGATTTCATTTGAGATTTGAACCTTGACGAAATCAGCCTCAACCTTTCTTATCTGGCCTACTATACCCCCAGAAGTGACTACTTCGTCTCCCTTCTCCAGAGAAGCAATTAGCGCCATATGTTCCTTGCGCCGCTTACTCTGCGGCCTCCACAACATGAAGTAAAAAATTAGAATGAATCCGCCAAGGAATATCAAATTCATCATCCCGGCTCCAGAGGCAGCCCCACCCGCTTCCGCCGCATTAGCGCTAGCTATAAATATATTCATATCTTCGATTCCCACCCATTTTGCAGGTTCTTACTGAGGGTGTGGAATGTACCCGTTTCAATGGATGCGCGCAATCGGGTCATGAGGCGGTGATAGTATTGAAGATTATGTCTGGTCATAAGCATACTCCCTAACAATTCACCACATTTATCCAAATGATGAAGGTACGCTTTGCTGAAGTTTTCACAAGTATAACAGTCACATTCTGGATCCAGAGGCTCCTCTGATACTCGGTACTTCGAATTACGTATCTTAATGATTCCTCGGGAGGTAAAAGCATAACCATTTCTGGCATTGCGAGTAGGCATAACACAGTCAAACATATCAATACCTAGCCCAACAGCGCGAACGATATCTGCGGGTGTACCTACCCCCATAAGATAGCGTGGCTTGTTTTCTGGAGCATATGGGACTATCGACTCTAGAACATCTTGCATCTCCATCTTTGTTTCACCAACCGAAAGCCCTCCTATCGCGTAGCCGTTAAATCCAATATTTTTTAGCTGATCAAGACTCTCTAATCTTAACGATGCATACATGCCACCTTGCACTATCCCAAACAAAGAGGTTTTAGAAGCACGGTCTGATTGATGATAATGTCTATGAGATCTCTCCGCCCATCGAACAGATAGTTGCATTGACTCTCTTGCCTGGGATTCTGTGGCGGGATAGCTGGTACACTCATCAAAAACCATTAGGAAATTACTACCTAAAGCATTTTGCACATCTATAGACCTTTCCGGGGTCAATTCAACCTTATCCCCGTTTACTGGGGAACGAAAAATAACCCCTTTTTCAGTAATCTTCCTTAAACTTTTCAAGCTCCAGACCTGAAAACCTCCACTATCTGTTAATATGGGCCCTGACCACCCCATAAACTCATGTAATCCACCGATCTTATGAATTATTTCCGCTCCAGGCCGTAACATTAAATGGAAAGTATTACCTAATAATATTTGAGTACCTGATAAAACCAGGTCTTGAGGCGACATTGCTTTCACGGTCCCATATGTTCCGCATGGCATAAACACAGGAGTATTAATATCTCCCCGATCAGTATGCAGAATACCTGAACGGGCGGCACCATCCCTAGCAACTAGGCTAAAACCCACATTTTCTCCTTATAACTTACGATGAACAAAACACGCGTCACCATAGCTGAAAAACCTATATTTTTTCTTGATGGCTACTTGATAAGCACGCATAACCTCCTCGTAGCCTCCAAAAGCAGATACCAGCATTAGCAGCGTAGATTTCGGTAAATGAAAATTAGTAAGCAATGCATCCACTACCTGAAAATTATAACCTGGCTGGATAAAAATACTCGTTTCTCCAGAGTGACCCTTAACAACCCCGCCTTCGACAGATGATTCAAGGGCTCTAACTACAGTAGTACCGACAGCCACCACGCGACCCTCGCAATTATTTATTTTTTCGGCAACCGGCCCAGGAATGGTAAATAATTCCGAATGCATCGTGTGATCATCCAACACATCAGTCCTAACCGGCTGAAAAGTGCCGGAACCAACGTGAAGAGTAAGAAAAACTACGCTCACGCCCTTACTTTCTAATTTTTTAAAGGTCTCCTCAGTAAAGTGAAGTCCCGCAGTTGGTGCAGCTATCGCCCCGGGGTTATTTCCAAAAATCGTCTGGTATCTTGAGAGGTCTTCAATATCCGAAGACCTCTCAATATAGGGAGGCAAAGGGACGGTCCCATACCGATCAAGAACAATATGAACCGGAGCCGAAAAACGCAGTCTATAAAACTGACCAACCCTCCTAAGCACCTCAATTTGGAAACCTCCCAATTGCAACAGTCGACCAGGCTTCAATGCTTTACTGACACGAACCTGGCATTCCGCTTCCTCATTGTCCACCAAACGTTCTATGAGTATCTCCGCTGCACCCCCCGTATCCTTTTCAGCAAACAAGCGCGCCTTCAGCACCTTTGTATCATTTAGAACAAGAACGTCTTTACAATTCAACAGATCAGGAAAGTCAGTAAATTTTCGATGAATTTCTTCTGTGGTATCTATCTCTAATAACCTGCTTCCGTCTCGCCTCTTAGTGGGATATTGCGCGATCAATCCATCAGGCAAATCATAATCAAAATCACTAAGCTTCATTGGTTTTACCGACCAAAACCTAAATGCTAACCAATTTCTTTATGTTTTTCCTTGATTAAAAGAAATGTTACGCTCGGACTGGGGTAAGAGGAGATTAAAAAATAGTATGGCACGCGTTTTACCATTTAGTTCAAAATTAGGGTTTGGAGTAGGTCAACTAGCAGAAGGTATAACCCTTGGCGTCTCAAATACTTTCATTTTATTCTATTTTAACAAAATCCTTGGGGTATCGGGCACCTTAACTGGCATTGCTCTAGGAATATCGCTGTTTTGTGATGCAATTACGGATCCTTTGGCTGGCTCTATCTCTGACCGCCTAAAAACGCGATGGGGCCGAAGAATTCCAATGATGGCAGTCTCAGCACTTCCTTTGGGCCTAGCTATCATCTGCCTATTTAATCCTCCCGCTGGCATGTCTGAATTATTCTACTTTTGTTGGTTAATATTCTTTGCGGTACTTGTAAGAGTTTTTCTTACACTCTACCACATCCCCCACCTTGCGCTCGGGGCAGAGATGGCACATGACTATGTTGACCGCACCAAAATCTTTGGGTACAGCCAGCTCTTTGGTTCCATCGGAAGCACGGGTTTTGGATTTCTTATGCTTACCTTCTTTTTCCCAACTCCAGCAGACGGATCTCATGGGCTACTAAACGTAGGCGGGTATACGCCACTATCACTGACCGCAGCATTAGGAATAGCAATATCTATTGGATTATGCGTATGGGGCACATCAAAGGAAATACCTTACATGCCCGAACCAAGATTCAAAACCCGGGAAAAACTTCGTCCTAGAAGATTATTTAATGAAATCAAAACAGCATTCCAAAACCCCTCCTACAGAGTATTAGTTGGAGGATTGTTTTTCGCTGTGATCATGCTTGGAATTGAAAGCACCTTCATGGTCTATATGTACGTGCATTTTTGGGAAATGCCAACAGAAAAAATGCGTTGGTTTGGTCCAGCCTCCCTGCTCGCACTACCTATATCCGTAGCGATGGCTCCGCTCTTGACGAAATACCTCGATAAAAAGAAAAGTTTAATAACGCTCTCAGCAATAATAATTATTAACACCAATATCATGATTTGTCTGCGACTGTTTACCGATCTCTTGCCAGCCGGTGGGAGCGATGAGCTCCTTATGCTGCTATTATTTTTCGGTTTTATCGGCGGCCTCTGCGGTCCTGCAGTTTTAATAACCTTGAATTCAATGTTTGCAGATATTTCCGACGAACAAGAATTAATAACTGGCGAACGACAAGAGGGAATAATTTTTTCTGCTCGTTCTTTCGCATTCAAAGCAGGTGGATCGGTAGCAAGTATTCTTGGCGGTTTTGCACTTGACATAATTGAATTTCCGCGAGGCGCAGAAGTTGGTACGGTTTCGGCAGATATACTATTCAGGCTCGGAATTGTTTGCGGTCCTATGACATCAATAATCGGCCTGATTATTTTAACTTTTTACATGAGATATAGATTAGATAGAAAGCAGATCTTAGAGATACAAAAAGAGCTAGAACTACGCAGAGAACATGCCTGATGTACTATAGAAATGATCATGATGAGCAAACATCCCACCAAAACAATCTGCGATTCAACCCCTTCAAAGCCCTTATAGCGCCCCGCCCTATAGGCTGGATAAGCACAATAGACAGCGAGGGTAACGTAAATCTCGCACCATACAGTTACTTCCAAGCAGTGGCCGATAATCCCGACATTGTTTTATTTAGCGCTTCTTCAGAAATCATACAAACAAATGAAACGGTAAAATTTGGTAAAGCAAGAAAGCATTCCGAATCCAATGCGATACTAGGAGGCGAATTCGTCTGCAATCTAGTGAACTTAAACCTTAAGGATCAAATGAACATAACAAGCGCTCATATTCCTCAAGGAGTGAGCGAAGCTCAAATCGCGGGGTTAGAACTGACCAAGTCTAAATACGTCTCGCCTCCTAGAGTGAAAAATGCTCCTGCTGCTTTGGAATGTATCGTGGTTGATTCTCATCCGGTCAAGCACCGTAAAGGAGAACACATATTTCATCTTGTATTTGGAGAAGTCATCAATACTTATATAGACGATCAGTATGTTAAAGAGGGGAAAATAGATACAGTAGCAATGAGCTTAGTTACTAGAATGGGATATGATGAATATACTGTTACCAATAGTTCCTTTGCGATGACTCGACCAGATTTTGATCCATTACAATCAGGACTACTCAATCATCAAAACCTTGAACCAAATAAAACAATGACGTCTGGAGAAAATATTGAATAGCAACATCCGCGATCTTTTGACCCGAAATATTGCGTGGGCAAAGGGTGTTGAAGAAAAATACCCTGGATTCTTTAAAGAAAATTCAGGGAAACAAGCTCCAAAATATCTATGGCTGGGATGCTCGGATAGCAGGGTTCCAGAAACTTTAATTACAGGCTCTATGCCTGGAGAGATATTTGTTCATCGCAATATCTCAAACCAGGTTACGTTAAAAGGCGATGCGACCATGGAGGTAATAGAATTCGCCGTTAATCATCTGGAGGTTGAGCACATAATCATCTGTGGGCATTACGGATGTGGAGCCGTGCAAGCAGTAGCTGAAGATAACTTAAGTTTTAGTCATACGAATTGGTACGCAAACCTGTCCAAAATCCGAAATAGCAACTTGAACAATCTGGACATAAACGACCCATCCAAATCTCAAGAACAATTGTCCGAACTAAATGTAAAAGCGCAGGTAGAACGACTAGCATCCTCCGAACTAATCATTAATGCATGGAAAGATAGAAAGCCATTATCGATTCACGGCTTCATTTATAGGCTAAAAAGCGGCCTGTTAAAGGACTTGGAAATAACCGTATCCGAAAAGACAAACTAATCTAATAAGTTATTCCGTATACGCTCAACCAATATGTCATCAACTAGTAATGTGTTCTGAATAAACTCGTCCAGAGATCCGTAGTCCGAAACAATACTTGAAAGAGCATCCCGCATACGAGCAACTGCATTAAGCACACGTTGCTCTACAGTTAAGGTAGGTGGCCCATCGAATTCGCTTATATCTACATCCATGCCATAGAAAGTAGCCATCTCACCTGCTCGCTTAGGATCAATTACCACATCCTTGCGAAGGTAGAATGAATGCGAATAATCCTCAAGGATTTGAGGCATCGATACTCCCAGAAGATGAAGTAAAAAAGCACAAACAAACCCAGTTCGATCCTGTCCAGCTGTACAATGAACCAAAGCTACTGGCTGATCATCTTCCGCCAATGTGCGAAAGAGACTACGCATTAAGTTAATCTGCTTATACGCGAGCAGGTGATAACCTACCGTCGACAATTGATCAAGTTCTAACTCATAATCAAAACATAGGTATTGCAATGTTTTACGATTTGGCCAAGAAGCAGGCCAGAACCTGCGCTCCGCATCATTTCGCAAATCCGCCACCAACGCTATATCAAGAGATAATACATGGTTCCAATCATCAGAAGACAGTTCACCAAGGTGGTCGGAGCGAAAAACTTTTCCATACTGCACCACCCTGCCTTCCTCGGTAGCATATCCCCCGATATCTCGAAAGTTCGCAGCCCCATTCAGGTGGATTTGACGCACTCTAGTTCCATATCTAATAGTTCATGTTTTAAGTACAAATGACACGGTTAAAATTGAGCACCACTAATCACGCCAATCAACCCCTGGCGGTCTTGCGAGCGGCGTGTCAGCCATTGCCGAAGCATATTCAGCATAGAGCCCCAGAGGCATTAGATCAGCAAATTGTTTTCGTAACTTCTGCACTAATACTGATCGAGTATGCCGTAGAAAAATATGATCCCTTTCCTCAAGCTTCCTCGCAATCTCTATAGCTCGATTGTCCAGATGTTCTTTTGGAAGTACTTCTGAAACCACTCCTAATCTTTTAGCCTCATCCGCAAAAATCTTCTCTCCAGTAAGCAAAAAGTAGCGTCCGCGGTTAGGTCCCAAAATCTCAGGCCAGATGATATGCACGCCATCCCCAGGGACCATTCCACTTGGGACATGAGGCTCATCCTGAAAAAAAGTATCTTCAGAACAAATTACTATGTCACAAAGTACCGCAAGCTCAGAGTGCCAGGAAGCCGGCCCATTTACGGCCGCAATCATTGGCACCTGTACAGCAAGATGATTCTGCTGCATAAAAAAACCTTCAGGAAGGATTTTCGACCAACCATCCTTAAAAGTTGGATGATACTGGGAAGTATCTTTGAAATCGGGCGCATCTGATTGTTCAGTTGCAAACTCATCGATAAAAGCTTCCCCTGTCCCAGTGAGGATCACAACCTTATTTCCCCAATCCCTCGAGATATGCATTAGACAATCTGCAATCTCATCATGAGCTAGCAGACTAAAAATGTGTTTTCTGCCTTCCGTATGAAGCCTCATCGTGAGTATGCCAGCTTCATCCCGAGTAAGTATTATATTCTGATATCGATCTTTATAGTCATCAAGAACAATCATCTAATATGCTCCTCGTATTACTCCTAGACATTGTGGTGCCTCGGGAGAGACTCGAACTCTCACATGGTTGCCCATACCAGATTTTGAGTCTGGCGCGTCTACCAATTTCGCCACCGAGGCGACAACGAAAAAAGGTTTCAGATGTTACACAGGCAACCGAGATGGGGCAATCATCTTGGATTAAGGTATGATAAGGGAATAAACTATTTATTTTGGAATTTCAGACATGATCGAAACTCCGATTCTCGTTGGTGTATCTCAAATCGAACAAAGGACTTCTGACCCTAAACAAAGCAAAGAACCAGCTAATATGATGTCAGATGCGGTAAATCTTAGTGCAGAAGATGCCGACTGCACACAGCTTTTAGAAGAAGCAAGTTCGATCAGAGTCATAAGAGGAATTTGGCCCTATGAGGATCCGGCAAAATTCATCGCCGAGTCAATTGGTAACCATGGTTCGGAGCGGGTTATCACTCCCTATGGAGGAAATTTCGTCCAAGCTGTTGTAAACCAAAGCTGTCTAGATATAAAAGATGGAAAACATGCAGTTATTATAATCACTGGAGCTGAGTGTGGAAGAACTCAAGCTAAAGCATCTGCAGCAGGGATAGATCTCAACTGGGCTGAATTAAAAGGGACGCCCGACCGTTTGATAGGAGAAGAAGTAGAAATGCGGGGCCCAGCGGAAATGGGGCTCGGTATGGGCAGGCCTATTCAGATGTATCCCATGTTTGAAAATGCCTTGCGATATCATCTCGGCGAAAGTATAGAAGACCATAAAGAGCGGATTGCTCATCTATGGTCTGGTTTTAGTAAAGTCGCTTCAAACAATCCTCACGCCTGGATAAAAGAGAGCAAATCGGCAAAAGATTTGCTACAGATCTCAAAAGCAAATAGACAAGTTTCAGTTCCATACACCAAACTGATGAACTCAAATAATAGTGTAGACCAGGGCGCAGCTCTGATACTTACCTCCGTTTCTAAAGCTCGAGAACTAAACATCCCTGAAAACAAATGGATTTATCCTTGGTGCGGAACCGATGCGCATGACACCTATTTTGTTTCCAACCGAGATAACTTGTATTCATCTCCGGCGATCCGAATAGCAGGCCAAAAATGTTTGGAGTTAGCAGGATTAAGCAGCTCAGACATAGACCATGTAGACGTATATAGTTGTTTTCCCGTAGCTGTACAAATTGCAGCACGCGAAATAGGGCTGAACATGATGAACCCCCTCACTGTAACAGGAGGTCTAACCTTTGCCGGTGGCCCATTGAATAACTACGTCATGCATTCTATAGCCACAATGGCGACTATCCTGCGAAGCCAACCAGGCGAAAAAGGGTTCATCACTGCTAATGGTGGATACCTTACAAAACACGCATTTGGAGTCTACTCAAGTGAGCCACCCAAAAAGCCATTTCAGCACAAGGACCTGCAGACAGAGGTCGATAAAGTTCCTCCTCGAAAGGCTGTTAAGGAATACACTGGAAAAGCAACGGTAGAAAGCTACACAATGATGTATCGCCCAGATGGAACACCAGGACTGGGACATTTTTCATGTCTTCTTGAAGACGGGACTAGAACCTGGGCAAATTGTGAAGATATGTCCGTACTGGAAGCAATGACTTCGGAGGAATTTTGTGGACAAAAAGCTACTTTGTCTAATCGCTTAGCATCCTTTTAAATGGAATCTCGCAACTTACTGGATATAGGCACACCTGCAAGTTTAGTAAGAAGGGTTGGTGCTATGGCATATGATTTTCTTCTGATTACTGCTCTAATTATTCTTAACGTGATAATAACCATCACTATTACGCAGAAAGTGGTATCAGGAGCCATATTCCAATCCATACTTTTTTTAGAAATATTCGGATTCTATAGCTATTTCTGGGTAGCCAAGGGGCAAACTCTAGGCATGCTAGCCTGGAACCTAAAAATAGTGAATAGCAAAGGCCAGAGACTTTCACCCAAACAAGCCATGCTGCGCTTTATAGGGGGTCTACTCGCATTGTTAAGCTGCGGGCTAGGGATTATTTGGCAAATATTTGATGCTCATCAGAGAAACTGGCCTGATCTTATATCGGGCACAAGAATTCTACATATCCCACGTAATAAAGTTTCCTAGGATAATCGCTTTAAACCATACCATCCCAACGCCCAGCTGATGAGAATCGGTAAAATAACGGATAGAACGACCGGCAGCTCAAAAATTAAACTAATAGGAGCAAACAGATCCTGAAAATATTTGAAAACAAGCCCCACGAAGACACCTGATGCAACACGACTTCCAATACCAGAATTCCTCAAAGGACCTAACACAAAATACAATGCAACCAACGCTAAGCCCGCCACCATAAGGGGCTGAAAACATTTCTGCCACAGCGCTAATTGATAGGGTTTTGCATCTAATCCTTCACGCTCCATATACGAAATTTGGTAGTAAAGGCTTAATATAGATAGTTTATTAGGGTCCAATAACACGCTCGTTCCTAATAAACGTGGTGTGGCTCTCCCTCGCCAAATCTTTTCGGGATAATTTTGGATACTGACATCCAGGCCATTAAAGGTAGTTTCTGTAACACCCCGCAGCAACCAGTAGGGGGATTCCATACTTCTATACTCTGCGCTCGCCGCCCTTCTTGAAAGGACTAACTCCCCGGACGGGTTTTGCCAATATTGACTTATTCCTACTAAATCTCCTTCTGTAGTTATTGCATCAACGCTCATAAAAAGAGAGCCTTCACGATACCAATACGTTTCTTGAAACCTTATATCTGACCGCTTTTGTAAGGATTGGGCCTTATAAGTCTCAGCGGCTTGCTCGCTCCCAGCGGCCACCGACTCACCGACAATTATTCCCAGCGCCAAGAACCCAAGCACCGGCACCATAACACTTCCAAAAATCCTCTCAACCGAAAGACCGGCTGCTCTTAACACAACAATTTCTGAATTCGTTGACAATATACTTAAACCGACTAACGCTCCTATAAAGGACACATATGGCAATACTTCATATATTCGGCGTGGAATAGTTAACGCAACATATTGCGCAGCATCCAAGAACTGATAACTAGCGTTACTCCCTCTTAATTCATCAATTAATCCAAAAATTATTGTTACGCTCAAAAAAACAGTAAGCACCAAAACTGTACTCACCGCTATAATCTTTCCGATGTAGTAATCTAAAATAAGCAATTACTGACCCCTGCGTGGCGTTTCAGATTTGTATAACAAATACAACGAAACAATAAAAAAAGTAGCATGGACTAAAAAGTTGGCCCAAAAAAAGGCGAATTTACCTTCCTCCAAAAGATCTTTAATAATAATGAGGAACAAATAATAACCGACGAAAATGGCAACACCGGAGGCCATAGGCAAAAAATTGTCATACTTAGGACCAATATGAGAAATAGCGACAGCGATTATTGATCCGATCAGCATGAGAAATGGCAAAGACACCCGCCACTCTAGTTCGGCTCTACTAAGAGCATCCCCTCTTAGGAAAAGTTGATCGCTGGGCACGGCCTCTGGATTGACATGCTTAGGAGCTGCTCTCGCAACATCTATTCTCTGCGTTAATAAACCAAACTCCATTATTCGATAATTCCCTAAACCAGCAAATCCTTCATATCTACTCCCATTTTCTAGAACCAAGAATTGACTGCCCGTAACGTCATCCGCATATCGCCTTCCTTTGTCAGCCCATATCGTTATCTGCTTCTCAGGTCCCTGTTCCGCAATAAAAACCCCGCTTAGAATTTGCCTATTCTCACTTACACTTTCTGTATACGTAACTCGACCGCTTCTTGGCAAGGTCCTAAAAACACCCGCTGAAACACCATCAAACTCTTCCCTATCTCTTTGCTCCATAAATAGGTTATCCAGCTTAGCTATATTTGCCGGGGTCACTTCTAGAGATAAAATTGAGACCATAATAGTCATCATAAAAATAGTAGGACAAATCCATAATAAAAGCTTACTAACTCCCGCGCCGGTGGTGCGAATAACCGTCAACTCGTTATCAGAACGCATACGCGTAAAAACAAAGACCGTAGAGATAAAGAAAGAAAACGGTATAAGCTGCTGAATAAATTCAGGAAACCGATACATAATAATACTTAGCAAAGCATCGGGAGAGTACTTTCCCATAAGTGCCTCTTGAAGGTAGCCTGTAAACCTACCTCCAACTGCTACCAACAAAAGCACCGTAATTACAGTAAAAAACGTCAGTAATACCTGCCTATTAATATACCGGGCCATTTGAACCATATGATGATCTCTATTTTTGCACTAGAATTGCCGGCTGTTACATAACTTAACTACAATTATGAATTATTCAACTAAAACAGGAAATCTTATAGACCTGGCAACTCCATGCTTAGTATCCAGCTTAAGAACAGCGTCGACCCTGTCAAAAAAAATGGGCGTTTCGGAGTTGTTTGATCTAGCTGCAAGAAATTTCGAAGACGATGTCGGAAAACATCTAATCGTTAATCTTCCTAAAAGCACTAAAATTCAGTCTATGTTAGTGATTGGTGGGGCAGATGGGACCGTCAGCGCAAGCGACTACCGAAAAATAACTAAGGGAGGTTGTCAGGCTCTGCGCACACTCAACCCTGCTTCCGCTATTTGGGCCTTGGTAGGAAGCAAAGTAGAAGAAAAAAACATCTACTGGAAAACCATAAATGCTATTCAACTATTTTCCGATGGATTTTATGAATATAACTTCCACAAACAGCCAAAGAAAAGAAACGCCCTGAAATCAATACAATTTTTCACCGAAAAACGGTACCACAAAAATATTTTGGAAGCGTTAAGACATGGCAAGGCATTAACTTCGGGCCTAGACTTTGCAAAGGATTTAGGGAATCATCCTCCCAACCTTTGCCACCCTACTTTTTTGCTTAGAGAAGCACGGAAATTGAGCAAACTACACGAATTATCAGTTAGTTCTCTCGATGAGAAGCAAATGGAAAAACTAGGGATGGGAGCTTTTTTGGCTGTCTCTAAGGGCAGTGCTCAACCGGGAAAAATGATAATAGCTAACTACCGAGGCGGCAAAAAAGGGGAAGCGCCAATCGTCTTGGTTGGCAAAGGTATTACATTTGACACTGGAGGCATCAGTCTAAAACCACCTTCGGCAATGGATGAGATGAAATTTGATATGTGTGGAGCTGCTTGTGTTCTTGGGGTAACAAAAGCGGTAGCTGAAGCAAAACTACCTGTAAACCTAGTAACTGTTGTCGCTGCGGCAGAGAACATGCCTGGAAGTCGAGCAACAAGACCTGGTGATATCGTTAAATCTCATTCTGGAAAGACGGTGGAGATCCTAAACACTGACGCTGAAGGCAGACTAGTGCTTTGTGATGCTCTTTCATACGCAAAGCGATACAAGCCAAAAGCAATAATCGATGTAGCTACTCTGACTGGAGCATGCATAATAGCGCTTGGTTCACATGCATCTGCAGTATTTTCTCAAGACGACAGCCTCTCTGAAGAACTTCTAAAAGCAGGAGAATGGTCAGGGGACAGAGCTTGGCGCATGCCGCTTTGGGAAGAATACCAGGCGGGCTTGAAAAGCAATTTCGCAGATGTCGCAAATATAGGTGGTCAAGGCGCTGGATCAATCACAGCTGCGTGCTTCCTTTCAAAATTTGTTGGAAACATGCGTTGGGCTCACATGGACGTGGCCGGAAGTGCATTTAAAGGCGGCCCACAAAAGGGTTCTACCGGAAGGCCTGTAGCACTTCTATTTCGGTATATAGCTGACCAGGCGAAATAATAAAGTGACAAGAATTGACTTTTATCTTCTCAGGGAACGTGATGTGTTGGCAATGCATCGTTTCGCCTGCAAGCTTGCTACCCAAATAATTTCGATGGGCAATCATGTCTATATCCATGCAAACACCGAGGAGGAAGCTAAACAAATAGATGTCCTGCTATGGGAATACCCATCGAATAGATTTATTCCGCATGAAATGAAGTCAAATAGTTCGAAAGCACCGATCAATATTGGATGGCAAGAATCTGAAACAGAGGATGATATTTTAATTAATTTGACCAATGATGTTTTAGACTATTTCGGAAGATTTAATAGACTTGCAGAAATAGTAGTTGAGGATTTCAAAAGAGAAGGGAGAGAGCGTTATAAATTTTATAAAGACCGTGGATTTCCACTTTTTCATCATTCACTAGCTAATTGGGATCGCTAAGAATGGATAGTACTTTTAATCCACATGAAATAGAAAGAAAGCTATACTCTGAATGGGAACAGGCTGGTTACTTCTCCCCGTCCCCCGCGCATGAACAATATAGTATTGTTATTCCACCACCTAATGTGACCGGCAGTCTCCACATGGGTCATGCATTTCAGCATACACTAATGGATGCATTAATCCGCTACCAGCGCATGAAAGGAAATGAAACTCTTTGGCAAATGGGAAAAGATCATGCGGGAATAGCAACCCAGATGCTCGTAGAAAGACAACTGATCTCGGAGGGTAGCTCGCGACATGAAATCGGACGAGAAAAATTCCTAGAAAGAGTTTGGGATTGGTGCAGACAATCAGACAAGATGATTTCAAAGCAATTACGGAGAATGGGATCTTCCGTAGATTGGAGTCGAGACCGATTTACACTAGATGACGGATTTTCAGAAGCTGTTATTGAGGTATTTGTTAGGCTATATAACGAGGGGTTAATCTACAGAGGAAAAAGGCTCGTTAACTGGGATCCCCATCTTAAAACAGCTATTTCTGATTTAGAGGTCGAAAATTTTGATGAAAAGGGCTACCTCTGGCATTTTCGATATCCCTTAAGTAATGGAGAAAAAACCAAAGAAGGTGAAAATCACCTAGTAGTAGCTACTACCCGTCCCGAAACAATGCTTGGAGACACTGCCGTCGCGGTTAACCCTATGGATGAACGCTACGCTAATCTCGTTGGAAAAACCGTTAAATTACCTATCGTAAACCGCGAGCTGCCAATTATAGCCGACGAATACGTTGATACCGAATTCGGAACTGGTTGCGTCAAAATAACGCCTGCTCATGACTTCAACGACAACCTAATAGGCCAAAAGCATGGATTAGACATGATATCCATTCTAAACGCTGATGGAACACTAAATGATAAGACTCCGACCGATTACCAAGGCTTAGACCGCTTTGTAGCAAGAGAGAAGATCATTTCAGATATAAAAGAAATTGGGTTATTGGACAAAATAATAGACCACGATTTAAAGATTCCGCGTGGTGATCGCTCAGGAGAGATTATAGAGCCTATGCTGACCGATCAGTGGTTCGTAAAAATTCAACCGTTAGCAGAACCAGCTATACAGGCGGTGGAGAATGGGGACATCAAATTCATCCCAAAACAATATGAAAACCTATATTTTTCTTGGATGCGAAATATCCAAGATTGGACTATCTCTCGCCAACAATGGTGGGGACATCAAATACCAGCCTTTTTTGACGATGCAGGCAACGTCTATGTCGGAAAATCTGAAGAAGAGGTCAGAAAACACCATCAGCTTGGTAAAGACATAGCTCTAAGACAAGAAGAGGATGTTCTTGAGACCTGGTTCTCCTCTGCACTATGGTCATTCGCAACAATGGGTTGGCCTGAGAGCACCGAATGGATGGAAAAATTTCATCCAACGAATGTTCTAGTAACTGGCCACGATATAATATTTTTCTGGGTGGCCAGAATGATAATGCTGGCTCTCAAATTTACCGGAGAGGTGCCCTTTAAAGAAGTTTATATACATGGCCTAGTAAGAGATGCTGAAGGTCAAAAAATGTCGAAGACCAAAGGAAATGGAATTGATCCTCTAGATCTAATAGATGGTATCAAACTTAATGATTTAGTAGAGAAGCGAACACGTAATCTAACCCAGCCTCAGCTTGCCCCAAAAATTGAAAAAGCAACAAAAAAGGATTTTCCTGCAGGAATTCCATCCTATGGGACCGATGCCCTCCGATTTACTTTTTGTGCGCTTGCGAGCACAGGGCGTGATGTCCGCTTTGACCTAAACCGTATCGAAGGCTACAGAAACTTTTGCAACAAAATGTGGAACGCAGCCCGGTTTGTCATAATGAACAGCGAGAAATTCACATTTAATGAAAAGAAACAATATTCCTTAGCAGATCAATGGATCATTACTAAAATGAACCGGATGATCAAAGATGCTCACAAAGCAATCAGCAATTATCGATTTGATGTTTACGCTAACACAGTTCACGAATTCGTTTGGCATGAATATTGTGACTGGTATCTTGAATTCACCAAGCCAATGTTATGGAACAAGGAATTGGATCCTGCATTACTGCAAGGCACACTCCATACCTTACTAACATGCCTGGAAACTCTTCTGCGAGTTGCTCACCCAGTAATTCCTTTCATAACCGAATCTATCTGGACAGAAGTCGCTCCTATGCTAAACAAAAAAGGGCCTTCCATCATGCTAGAGCCTTTTCCAGATGTCGATGAGGACGCAATCGATCATACATCAGAGAGTGCTATAGAGTGGCTGAAGGAGGTAATACTTGGTCTTAGAAATATTCGAGGTGAGGCTAATATAAAACCGAGCACAGAGATAAATGTCTTATTTCAGGGAGGTACGAATAACGATAGACAACTTGCACAGGCGACAAAATCGCTACTACAAAGACTAGCAAAAGTTGAAGAAATTAATTGGTTAGAGACGGGAGATACAGCGCCACCTCATTCCCTTGCTTTAGTAAACGATCTAAAAATCATGGTTCCATTAGCTGGGCTTATAGATGTTACTGACGAGAAGGCTAGACTGCAAAAAGAAATCGAGAGAAAAAAGTCCGATTTAAACCGAATTAAAAAGAAACTTAGCAATCCAAATTTCGTATCCAAAGCTCCAAAAGAAGTAGTATCTAAAGAACAACAAAAAGCGGATGAGCTTGAAAACTCTATAGATATCCTGGTGCGGCAAGCGGCTGCTCTCGACCAAATCTAAATAACCCGCAAAATGACCTTGCCAAAGGTTTTATTCTCAGCGACCAGTTCATGCGCTTCCTTTACATCTTTAATTGGAATGATCTCATGGACAACTGGACTAATCTCTTGCGTTTCAAAAGCGTTCCAAAATTGATCGTACAAACCCTCCATCACCAACGATTTTTTTGGAATACTCCTTCCTCTAAGCGTTGAACCGATTAGCTTGTTTCGTTTCATCAACACGGACGCGAGGTCAATTTCTGTCGACGCACCGCCTAGCAGACCTACGAGACATAGTCTTCCATCAATATCCAAAACCTCTAGATTGTCTGAGAAGAAGCTAGCTCCAACAAGATCCAAAACAACATCGACTGGTGCCCATTGGCGCACTGCCGATACAAAACTGCCCCTACTTCTATTCCAACCTCTCTCAGCACCCAGGGCAACGCACTTCTCTAATTTCTCATCATTCCCAACCGTTACAAAACAAGGATTTTTAGTAATTCTGCATAACTGAATAGCAGCTGTACCGACTCCACTGCCAGCAGCATGAATCAAGACATGCTCTCCCAAAGTCAGCCCAGCCTCCATGTATAGATTCATGTAAGCAGTTGCAAAAACCTCTGGAATTGCCGCTGCAGTAACAACATTCATTCCTTTCGGAATTGCTAAAACTTGCCCAGCAGGAACCACTACTTCCTCAGAATAGCCCCCACCCGACAAAAGAGCGCAAACTAAATCTCCCACCTCAAAACTATCAACATTATTACCGACCTCAATCACTTCACCAGAACATTCTAGCCCCAAAACATCGCTGGCTCCGGGTGGTGGTGGGTAAAGACCCTTCCGTTGCATCAGATCAGCTCGGTTTACAGCTGTTGCATGTACTCGAATCCTAACCTCGCCTGCGCCGATTATAAGTGATTCATTCTTTTCCCAAACGAGGTCTCCACCTTTTACTTTCACTGAGAACATATATATACCTCAGAAAGACATCCGCATTTTAATTCCCTGGGCATGCAGTTCCTCCTTTATACCCCTGACCGTATATTCTCCATAATGTACCATTGATGCGACAAGGGCAGCATCAGCTTTACCTTTGGTCAGGACATCAACCAGATGTTGAGGTTCACCAGCACCCCCTGAAGCAATAATAGGAATTCCGACAGCATCTGATATTAAAGACGTCAAAGCTATTTCATAGCCCTCCTTAGTTCCATCGGCATCTATTGAATTAATAACTAGTTCTCCTGCTCCCAACATCTCTCCCTCAATAGCCCAGGCTAAAGCATCTATGCCCATTGGCTTTCTTCCACCATTTATAACAATTTCATAGCCGGATGGTATAACACTTGAAGCTTGAACTTTGCGGATATCCATGGAAAGCACTACATTCTGATTCCCTATAGCTTCCGCGCAATCAGATATTAGGGTCGGATTTAGTACCGCTGCTGAGTTAACATTAATCTTTTCGGCACCAGCTAATCGAAGATCACTTGCATCTGAAACAGAACGAACGCCCCCACCAACGGATAAGGGAATGAATACTTGCGCAGCCACTTTTTCAACTACATCCAACATGATCTTCCGATCTTCGCTTGAGGCCGTAATATCGTAGAAAACAAGCTCATCCAACCCATCTTCATAGTACTCTTTCGCCTTTAATACTGGATCACCAATATTTCTTGTATCGACGAACTTAATGCTTTTTGCCAAAAATCCATCTCTTACATCTAAACAAGCAATTAAACGTTTACTTAACATTAGTCTCCATCCCAGGTAGCAAACCGAGATAACATCCTTAAACCCACCTTGCCACTTTTCTCCGGGTGAAATTGCGTTGCAAAATAATTTTCTTTAGCTACAACGCTAACAAAATCATTACCATAATGGGTAATACCAAAAATATTTTTGACATTAGTTGGATTCGAATAATAAGAATGTACAAAATAAAATTCGTCGCTAGATTTTACTCCCTCAAGCATATGATGATTTTGTTGGATAACAATGCTATTCCATCCCATATGCGGAATCTTAAGAGCTGCGTTCGTCAAATCAAAGCGCTGCACATTGCCTGCTAATAGACCTAAGGTTTCCTGATTATTTTCTTCCGAGTAGTCCATCGAGATTTGCAGCCCTAAACAAATACCAAAAACTGGCTTGCCTTCACGCACAAACTCTAAAATAGCTTCATTCATTCCACTTTCTCTTAAGCTCTGCATCGCGCTACCCGCAGCTCCAACCCCTGGAAAAATTATTCTCTCAGCCGCACGAACTGTATCTGGATTCGAGCTTATCACTGCATCCATTCCAACCTTTTGGCATGCCCTCTGGACACTACGGAGATTTCCAGCCTTATAATCTATAATCAATAACATTTTTAGCGATGACTTTTGTAAAGAGCGCGGATACTATCTCATCATGAACATTCAAACTACTTTCTAAACAATTAAATCGAGGGGCAATTGGCACCTGCTATCTTAATAGTCAATCTGGGAACTCCAGCATCTCTAGAAACAAACGATGTTTCGGACTTTTTAGATGAATTCCTAATGGATCGTTACGTAATTAATCTTCCATGGATAGCCAGATTCCTTATCGTAAAAGGATTTATTTTGCCTTTCAGGCCAGCTAAAAGCGCCAAAGCCTATCAAAAGATCTGGGATCATGCTGGCAAGGGCACTGGATCCCCAATTTTACACTACGGAAAAGAAGTAGAGCGCCAATTAGAGGCCTACTCTTCATCCAAGGTACGCTTCGCAATGCGATATGGCAAACCTAGTCTAGAGGATACTATAATCGAGCTAGAAGCATCGGGAGTGAACGACATCACTCTTATTCCACTTTTTCCTCAGTTCGCAGGATCAACCTGGACAACAATTGTAAAGAAAACTGAAAGCCTTATAAGCCGAGAAACACAACTCAAAGTAATTAATCCTTTTTTTAATAATAACGACTATCTAGATGCTCAAGCTAAGAGCTATAGAGAATCGCTTCCTCAAGAATTTGACTATCTATTATTTAGTTACCATAGTCTTCCTAAAAGCCATCTAAAAAAAGCAGATCCCACACGAAACCATTGCATGAAACTCAAGGATTGTTGTGCAGAAAGCTCTCTGGCACATTTAACCTGTTATAGATATCAAGCTTTTAGTACCTCCCAGCATATAGCAAAACGCCTACAATTGGATCCTCAGAAATTCGGAACAAGTTTTCAATCGAGAGTAGGACCAACACCCTGGCTAACTCCTCGAACTGACGAGCAACTGGTCCATTTAGCGAGAATCGGCGTGCGAGATCTTGCAGTAGCTTGCCCATCATTTATAGCTGATAACTTGGAAACCATAGAAGAAATAGGAATCACTGGGAAGCAAGGTTTCTTGAAGGCAGGCGGGAGAAGCTTTACTCTTCTTCCATGCCTCAATGCGGATCCAACATGGATTAAAGCTTTATCATCTCTATCTCACTAATAGACAAATAACTTACGAATACAAGCAAACTGCTCTATAAAATGACTGAATAATCGATTGGGAAAAAATAGACTTTCTCGCAACGAAACGAACTGGACGGCTTAATCCATGCCCTTCAAACGAGATCACTTGTTCTGGGGAAACCCCCAATGTTTTAGCGACACCTTCAGGTACTAAACCATGCCCAAAACCGGAAATAGCCATTTGTGCAACCCCAAAGAAAGATTCTAGAGATACCCCACGTCTAAGATTAAGGCGTTTCATGCTTTCTTCGATGGAACGCCAGGCACCGGACCGAGACTCAATTGTGATGACGTCAAGTGAATCACCAATTTCATAATCAATATCGCTTAACGCCGAAGGTATGATAACCATAGGCTCCAAACGAATAATCTCACTTTGAAGATCGGAATCCGAATCAGATGAACCTGTGCAAATACCTACCATATACTCACCTGAACGAATGCGGTCTAGGACCACTGGCGACCTTTGGGCATGAAATGTAAACTGGACATCGGGTAGATCAGACTGCACTTCGGAAAACAAGCTTGGTCCCCAACTTGAAAGTATAGCTTCCGATACCCCAGTTATAATTTTGCCCTGACGTTTAGCACTATCCTCTAGAAATACACTCCTTAGTTCTGATATTAACGGCATTACCTTCTCAACAAGTCGCAGACCATGATATGTAAGCACCACCCTCCTTCCTTCCCGTTCGATAAGATCACGGTCATAGTAATTCTCTAAACTGGCGATGCGTTTGCTTACAGCTGATTGGGAAATCTTCAAGATGGTAGCAGTTTCCATCATCGTCCCAGTGCGGGACAAGGTAATCAAGGTCTCTAAATTATCAATCATTTGCACTAAACTTAATGACAGGGTTTAACAACAAAAAGCAAGTCGCCAATATTGACTTGCTGCCCACTCCCCATATTAATTCTCGTGACCTCATATTCCAGTTGAGGATCGTATAGCACATTATCAGTATTAAAATCGTCCAAAGAGAGCGGCGTAAAAAGCTTCATAGCCTCTAACTGCCCTATTGTATCTCCAATCCTAACCCTATCCCCCACTGACACATACGGTGGTTCGGTGGGTGTAGGGGTATCGTAAAAAATTGCCGTAGAAGGAGATAACACCTTCAATTCGTCACTTTCTTCAATTTCTATGGCATCTTTACTAAAACCAGAAGAACTGATTCCAGCAGTAGCATCAATTTCATCAATAAGCGAGTCGATATCTAGGCGATCTAACAATTGGGGCAGGTACTCTGTATCGTAATCTCCTCCTAGAAACACTTCATCTACTAAGATACTTCGTAGCAGGGGAATATTAGTGCTTATTCCGTTAATCCTAACTTTATTAAGATATTTAAAGAGTTTTCTTGCTGCCGCCTCCCTATCCGCAGCGTAGACAATCACCTGAGCTATCATGCTGTCATAAAAAGGTGAGATAAATTTTCCTGGTCCTGCCGCAGCTATAATCTCTACATCTTGTTCATCAGGAAAATAACAGTCTTCTATTTGTCCGGGCTGGGGGCGAAACTCTAGTGAACCGTCTGGATTTTTCCGAATTCGTTCGGCATTAATTCGCGCTTCCATGGCATAACCGTCACCTAAGGGCGACAATTCCTCAATGGATTCACCACTGGCAATCCTAAACTGCTCTTTTACTATATTGATCCCAGATACCCATTCTGTAACTGGATGCTCAACCTGTAACCGAGTATTCATTTCCATAAAATAGATATCATTAGCAGCAAGATCGTATATAAATTCGACAGTCCCGGCGCCAACATATCCCACCTCATCAGCTAAGGCTGCTGTATGTTTTAGAATCTGCTCACGCAAATTTTCTGGAAGAAGAGTAGAACTGGACTCTTCGATCACTTTTTGCTTATCTCTTTGTACACTACAATCACGAATACCAAGCACCTTAGTATTCCCGTGATGATCTCGTAATAATTGCGCTTCAATATGCCGGAGCGACGTGACGAACTTTTCTAGGTAAACATCTCCATTTCCAAAAGCGGCGCGGGCTTCAACTGTAACTCTGTGAAATAGTTCATGGAATTGCTCTGGCTTCTCCACTACTTGAATGCCTTTACCCCCGCCGCCATGCACTGCTTTAATTAGGATCGGATAACCAATATCTTCAGCCACTTCAGACGCTCTATCAATGTCCGTCAATATTCCGTGACTGCCGGGAACTACTGGCACCTTAAGCTTAAGCGCAGTGTTGATAGCATTAGACTTATTACCCATCGTCTCCATGCTACTGACCGGCGGCCCAATGAAATTAATTCCATGGGAGCGGCATAACTCGGCAAATTGGGCATTTTCAGAAAGAAACCCAATTCCTGGATGCAATGCGTCAACTCCTTCGTGTTCGGCAACGCTGACGACGCTCATCGCGTTAAGATAACTTTCGTCAGGGGTATTTCCGCCTATACACACAAGGGTACTCTGCTCTTCCAACATCTCGGCTGGGGCAGATTCCATATCAGGATCAGATTGAACCAACACAACCTCTATGCCTTCCTGCTGCCCAATCTTAATCAACTTTGCTGCAGTGCATCCCCGCGCGTGTACCAGAACGCGACGGACAGGCTTAACGAGGTCTGCATTTGTATACTTCGGTTGGTGAGCCACGACCACAGGCTTATGTCTGTCAAGCACTCCAAAAATTATTCTATCTACAACATCAACGACTGACTCCTGAGGAACAGGGATTGCGGGATCGATAAGAGTTAGCTCTCTATCTAAATTCTTGTGAAACGGGTGTTTGACCAAACCCTGCATAGCACCCGGAACCTGAGAAAGATAGTTGGATAAGATGGAATCTAAAGGAAGATTGGATGGAACAACAATCTGTCCTGCAAAGGGCATACTAGTACCTGAAAGATAAAAAGTATGAACCAAAGGATGGGTTACAAAACTTGCCTGTGCTCCTCCAGTACAATCTCCAAAGCCAAATACTATGACCGGTAAATCATGGTCTCTAACAAATCTGGTAATTCTGTCATTGACAGCAGCCATAGAAAATAGCGCTCCTGCTCCCTCCTTGGTCTGCATGCCTCCAGAGGACACAAAGCAAATAACAGGAATATGTTGCTCAGCGCATTCCACGAGCAAACGACAAAACTTCTCCGCACTCGCCATATCGAAAGATCCAGCTTGAAACCCAACATTTGAAACTAAAACGCCTACGCGGAACGTCTTCTGGTCGGATTTAAAATCACCTACACCGGTAACTACTCCGGCAGGCGGTATTCCCCTATTAAGGGCTTGCTCCAACGCGAGTCTAAATCCCGGAAAGGCACACGGATCAGTGCTTAATAAATCAGGGTCTCGCTCCTCAAATCCACCTATAAACTCATCAATAAATAACTGATAATCTATTTTCTTTTCGCTCTTAAAGTCTCTAAGGACATTCTGAATGAGGAGGTCCTTGTACGCTATATTAAGTCTATTCCAGAAATCTTTTTTTCGACCAATATTTCGTGGCGAAATCCGCCCCACAAAAGTTTTCCCTTCTCTTTCAGATTGAATAAACGAAAATAAAAGCACGTCAAACAAGTGAGTTACGACAACAAACAAGGTGTCGGAAAGATGAGCAAAACTTGCTTTCTTCCACTCCTCAACCTTTTTGAAAAAGTTGGATCCCTTTGCCATTTTACGTAGACGTAAATGCCAATCCAAAAACTGTTCACGCAAACGTACGGAGTCCGCTTCGCTTGAATACTCACTTTCTGTTTTAGCAACAGAATCAACCGCTGAATCTATTAACTCACTTAAGGACGACTTTGATAACGCACGATCTGCCTGAGCTTCGGATGCGATCGAGTCCAAGTTAGCAATAATTCGATCATAAACAGAATCAAAAAGGACTAGACTTTCGCTCTCTGCCAGAAAATCTTGTCTCAACTCATCCATTATTAGAATATCAAGCACCGTCATATCGGAAAAAACAACAAGGCTCTCAGCATCAGAAGCTGGTGAAAGCAATCCGGGAAATCTAGAACATAAAAAATTTCGATTGGCTTCTACGGACGACCCTGTCCCGATTTTAGAGTTTGGATCTAAACTATCTCCCCCTAAGCAAAGGTTCAATTGAGATGCAAGTTCATTTGCAAGAAATGCCGACGAAGTCTCTTGAGCATTGCCATCATTTAGTAATTTACGCCCTTCATGCGTAAAACTCTCTCGAACCATTGACAAAATTTCGGGGTCCTTTTTTATGGCATCAATCAAGGCCACAGGATGCGACAAATCCGACCCTCTAAATATTTGTTTAACGTCCTTAGGTTGCTCCAGTACCTCTTGAAGGGCTCTTAAATTCCCAAGGGCCTCGCCCTTCCATCGGTTATAAAGAAAAACACCAACTGTAGATATCAAATTAGCTCTAGCATCTTCAAAATTCTTTCTTGGCTCTCCAAATAATAGTTTTGCAATTCGTCCGCGCTCATCATGCATCGCCTGTTTTTTATCGTTATAGCTTTTCCAAGCTTTAGCCAGACTATCGTCATACACTACCTTATCTGGATCTTGCAGCCATTTAATAAATGTGTGTCGTCTATCTCTCTCCGCTCTAATAGCCAACTCACCTTCCGGCAATTCCCCATCAGCCAAGCGCCCATACTGCGAAATATTCGTGGCCCTAATTCTTTGTCTAACCTTTAAATAACGTAGATATCTGAACGCCACACCGAATACGTTCATATATTCCGTCGGATTCTTGGAAACACCGAGTCTACCCATCTCCTGAATATTCTGCAGTGCCCTCGAGGGATCTAAGTAACGCTGAAGGCTTTCTCTGTAGTGGTCTAAAATATATGGGTTATCACTTACAAAATCGCTTACCCTAGATTCAATGTTCTCTATTCCATTTATAATGGCAGAACGAAGATTATCAATTTTATCTAATGGATCTCCAGGAGCGTAATCAATTACTCCATCAATATTTCCCTGGCTAAACAACTCACAAGGAGAGAGACCTACATACTTTGCGCACTCCTGCCATGACAAATTAAGCCGACGAGCTATATTTGCCAAACTCTTTGGCTGTATTGTACTAAATACCCCGTCCCGCACCGATAAAATCATATTGCTGGCAGCTAACGGGATAGCCCCTCCTGAATAACCTAGACCAAAAATAATTCCTATATTCGGAACATCCACATCACTCATTTCAGCAATCAATCTGGAAATACTATGGGCTTGGTTATCCCTATTTGCTTGTTCTTCAGCATCAGCTCCAGGAGTATCCATAAGGGTGACAATAGGCATCGAACGCTTTGCAAACTCTTTTACACAATTTGCAGCGGCAACGTGGTGGGTGGGCATCCAAACCCCGTTACGGCTTCCACGATTTTGCGCAATAAACCCTACCTCTCGCAAATCTCCATCCGGAAAGACCATCTGTACAACTGCAGAATAAAAAGACTCGATTGATGTTTCTTCTAAAACCTTCCCCATCTGACGCACAGCTTCTGGCGCTGCCATCCTACCGTGATCCTCCGCTGGAGATACCACTTCTTCGATATAGGAATCAACGTCTAGGGTGGCGAGAATTTTAGTCTGGCGTATGATCTCTCTTTCAGGCAACAATCCAGGAAGTAATTCTTCACTTTCAGAAGCCGGAAACAGAGAAAAATCCTGCGCTAAACTCTCTGCTATTAGAAAAAGGCGATCGCCCTCAACAATCTGTTTTTCCACGTTTTAAATACTAACTGTAGAGTTCCTCATACTCTATCTAGTTGAAGTGGGATACGCAACGTATAACAGTATACTTAATAGTACATTATACTTAGCGAATAACATGAAAAGGAGGTCAAAATTAACTTAGAATCATTAAACTGCACCGTTCTGACCGTATCCGACTCACGATCATTACAAGATGATGTATCTGGGTCAACTTTGGTGAATTTATTAGAAAACGATGGCCATAGGTTAGCCGAACGATGTCTAGTTCCGGATAACATTTATAAGATTCGAGCACAAGTCTCGCAATGGATCTGTAATGAAGACATCTCAGTAATAATCACTACAGGAGGAACCGGATTTACCGGAAGGGATAGTACTCCAGAAGCTGTAATTCCGCTTTTTGATAAACATATTGAAGGATTTGGAGAACTCTTCCGTCAGCTGTCGTACGATGAAATTGGCAGCTCGACTATACAGTCTAGATGCTGCGCTGGAATTGCCAACGGCACATTAATTTTTTCTCTCCCGGGCTCTCCGAATGCAGTGCTAACAGGTTGGGATAAAATTCTTAGCAACCAGCTAAATATTAACTTTAAACCGTGCAACTTCGTTGAGCTTATTCCACGATTTAGACAGCTTTAGGTACAGGCCAATGCCTTGTTTGAAAACCAAAACTAGCAAAAGAAGGATACTAACCATACAATCCCGCAAAGATTTAATTGATAAAAAAGGGATAGGGTGAGCAGACTACCTATAATCGTGGGTATGGGTGGAGCAAATCCTGCAGGCAGGATTTCCTTTAATCACGCATACCGGCGAATGATTTCTAGCGTTCTCCAAGACTCCGATCGCCAGAGAACATATAAAAGCCTTGCTGCTCTTATGGGCATCACCGACCCTTCTGATGAACCAACGACAAGAAAATATATAGATGACCATACACTTATAAGGCGAATAGAAAACTTCGATCCGGATAATGTCAGAATACACAGCCGGGCTAACCTTAAGTCCGAGGATGGAGAGTCAATAAAATTTAGAGTAGCTAAACGCGATTTACCAGAAAGTTTGCCTGAATCATGGCATCTGAAAAACATCGATCATGACACATTAGAGGTCACAACGAACAGCCTAGATATCTTCTTTGAAAATTCCCGAAGATCTAAGGTAACAAGCGCAGGACAACTCCCCACAGGGTTTGACCCCGGTAACTTATATCCCTCTAGAAACCACCCAAGAGGACTTCAGCTAGCAGTGTTTGGGGCTTCCGATGCTCTACAGTCAAGTGGGCTTAGTCTCAATCTCTTAAAGGATAAAATTGAACCCGATCAATTTGGAGTTTATTCCGGTAGTGCGATGGGCCAACTTGACCTTGAAGGCTTTGCAGGAATGTTTCAAAACCCTTTGCTTGGAAAGCGACCAACATCAAAACACGCAGCACTCGGACTACCAGAAATGCCGGGCGACTTCATAAATGCATACGTACTAGGATTGGTCGGTGATACTGCTGGTGTTATTGGTGCTTGTGCGACTTTTTTGTACAACGTAAAACGAGGAGCAGACGAGATTGCACAAGGCCGCAAGAAATTAGTTATAGCTGGAAATGCTGAAGCGCCAATAATACCGGACGTTATGGAAGCCTACCGAGTCATGGGCGCATTAGCCGAAGATGAGGATTTAAAAGCTTTAGATAACCATACAGAAAAAGTTGATAATCGTAGGGCCTGTCGCCCATTTTCTTCCAACTGTGGATTCACAATTGGTGAATCAAGTGTTTACGTAATACTAATGGACGACGAGCTAGCTATTGAATTAGGCGCCCAACCCTTGTCCTCAGTTGGAGGAGTTTTTGTAAACGCTGATGGATATAAAAAATCAATACCTGGACCTGGTATAGGCAATTACATAACAGCAGCAAAAGCAATGTCCTTAGCCAAATCAGTTATTGGAGAGAAAGCCTTAAAAACCCGTACGCATATGCTAGCTCATGGAACTGGCACTCCCCAGAACCGTGTAACCGAATCAGAAATTCTTAATAGACTAGCAAAACTCTACGGGATCAATGATTGGCCTATTGCCGCCATAAAAGCCTATGTGGGCCATTCTATGGCACCGGCTGGCGGAGACCAGCTAGCTGCTGCAATAGGTGTTTGGGAACATGGCTGGCTACCTGGAATAACCACAATCGATCATATCGCCCCGGATGTCGAAGACAGTAATCTCCATTTTCCAATGAAGCATCTCGAACTAGGGCACGCAAACGTTGATGCTGCTTTCATCAATTCGAAAGGTTTTGGAGGGAATAATGCAACAGGTCTATTTCTTTCGCCATCAATTACAGAACAGATGCTAAAAAAGAAATGGGGAACAAAAACGTTCAATTCCTATAAAGAAAAATGCCAAAAAAATATGGAAACCGCATACGAATACGATAACCTCATGAATAGTGGTTTAGGCAAAGTAACCTACCAATTTGGAACCGGTGTATTAGAAGGAGATGACCTGGAAATCAGCAAAAATGAAATCAAAATCCCTGGCTTCGGCAAGTCAATATCATTGGAAACGGAAAATCCTTACGCTGATATGATCGATAACAATGACTAATGAATTTGCGGGTCTTGAGGTAAACATTTTAATCTTTCATGGAGTACACGACTAAGTTCGGATCCTGGCTCAGCATGGCTCAGAGCCCTCATTAATAGCTCTTTCGCAACGCCAACCGCCCCAACTTTTACCCAAAGATCTCCTTGTTCTGCCAGCAGAAAAGGATCATTTGGTCGTCCTAATATTTGTGCCTCTATAATCCTGGTAGCAGATTCCCACAATTCCTCTCGAATGTAATGGTATTTAATATTGTTGAGCATCCGCAAAAATATTGTTTTCGGATTAGCGATTTCGAACGCTTGTTTGTGCATCCTTGGATCAAGCTGATCCAGGCAGTCTTCCTTAGAAACAATTTGCATCGATGTCGGGTTAATTAATCTGTCCTCAACTCGAACCAAAAAATGTCCTGGGAAATTAATCCCGTCGACTGTAATCGCTTTCATACGGCATAACTCTATTAATAAAACACCCAAACTAATGGGGATGCCTACTTTATCCCTTAAAACAAGATCCAATCGACTTCCCGCTATAACATCAGGCTCCTCTACAAATCCTGAAAAGCCTTGCCCCTGCAGAATAATCCATGGGTCAATACCATCTTCCCAGTTCTGCGCAATCTTTTTTAACTCAGCCAAGCAGAAATCTAAATTGAATGATGGATCAATTAGCCTAGCGACAAGTGCAGCACCTTCCAATTCCGTCGATTTAGTGCTTCTGAGGAAGTCGAGAATATCATTATGCAACTCCGAAATATCGGTCATTCAAACTCCAGAATCACTAATGCTCGCGAGTATTCGCGAAAGTTATGCGAGGCCATCTATCCTCCATTAACCTTAGATTAGCTCGGTTAGGGGCCAGGTAAGCCAAGTGTCCACCGCCGTCAATACTTAAATTATCAGCATTTCGATTCCTAAACTCACTCAAGATAGTTTCATCATCGCAATGCACCCATCTAACTGAAAAGATCTGCACATTCTCATAAATACAATCCGCTCGATATTCCTCTTTCAGCCTATAAGCAACCAGATCAAATTGTAAGCTACCAACGGCACCAACTATAATATCATTGTTTCTCATCGGCCTAAAAACCTGGCTCGCTCCCTCTTCAGAGAGTTGCAGAATACCCTTCTCCAATTGCTTGGTTTTAAGAGGGTCCTTTACACGCACTTTACGGAAGAGTTCCGGCGCAAAATTCGGAATACCCTTAAACCGTTCCACATCCCCTTCGGTAAAAGTATCACCAATTTGTATAGTACCGTGATTATGCAATCCTATTATATCGCCTGGATAACCATCTTCCGTTTGCGATCTATCTCCCGCCAAAAAAGTCAAAGCATCCGAAACCTTAATATCTTTATCCAGTCTGACATGATGCAAGCGCATTCCCGGACGATAACTTCCTGAACATATTCTAAGGAATGCAATTCGATCTCGATGCTTGGGATCCATGTTGGCCTGGATTTTGAAAACGAATCCGCTGAACTTTTCATTTGAGGGAATAACGGATCTTTTGTCGGTATCTCGAGCCTGTGGTGCGGGGGCATGAGATGTAAACCCATCCAGCATTTCTTTCACTCCAAAATTACCCAAAGCAGTTCCAAAATAGACCGGTGTTAATATGCCCGCACGGAAGTCGACGACCGAAAATTCGTGAGTCGCTCCTCTCACTAAATCAATCTGCTCTACTACTGAATCATAAGAATCACCAATAAAAATTTTGGCTTCGTGACTACTTAGCCCTGAAATAATAGGATAATCATAACGATGAGCGCCATGTCCCTGCTCATAGCACACGACAACATCGTTCATAAGATCATATATACCTTTAAAGTCTCTACCCCAACCAATAGGCCAATTAATCGGCGAACACGCGACCTGCAACACTTCTTCTATTTCATCAAGTATTTCAACTGGGTCCCGTATCTCACGATCTAGCTTATTAATAAAAGTAATGATTGGGGTATCCCTCAAACGACAGACTTCCATTAACTTAATAGTTCTCGGTTCTACGCCCTTCGCGCCATCAATTACCATCAGCGCTGAATCAACAGCAGTTAACGTACGATATGTATCCTCAGAAAAGTCCTCATGCCCTGGGGTGTCTAACAAATTAACGACACGATCAGCATACGGAAACTGCATTACTGAAGTAGTAACAGATATTCCCCGTTCCTGCTCCATGGCCATCCAGTCTGACATAACATGCCTATCTGACTTTTTTGATTTGACAGTACCAGCTTGATTGATAGCACTCCCAAGAAGCAGCAACTTTTCTGTAATCGTTGTTTTGCCCGCGTCAGGATGAGAGATAATAGCAAAAGTCCTTCTTCTCTCTATAGCTTTAGATAAATTAGAATTGGTCATCTGATTTATTTGGTAGTTAGTAATTCATTATACTCTATCAAACGAGCCGTATCGTTTTATATCTAAAGCCAATACCAGTGCGTCCTCATAACCTATGCGCGCAGGATAATAGTTTTTGCGCATACCAACCTCTGAAAACCCAATGGATTCGTACAAACTTATAGCTGGAATATTGGAAGATCGAACTTCAAGAAACATGGCACCAACATCCGCAGCTTTAGCACGCTCTACAGCAAAAGTTGCTAACAATCTCCCAAACCCTTGCCCCTGAACGCCGGGGCTGATACAGAGATTCAAAAGATGAGCTTCGCTCGCTATTAAGGAAAATATCACATGGCCAATAACATCATTCCCAAAACATCCTATCCAACACTGGTAACCCGCTTTTAAACAATCTAAAAAAATGCCCCTAGTCCACGGGAAATTATAGCTGACAGCCTCATTCTTCATTACCACATCGAGATGCTTTTCAGACATTCGAAGTATTTCAAAATTAGAAATTTCATTAACTATAATTTTCGGATTTGCTGCCATAGTTCACGCTTAAATTCAGATTTCTCCACAAGCTCGTCTAACGAAGCTATTTGATAACTCTTATAGACACCATCATGCGGCCGCAATAGAAAGTCGAACTCTTTTTCGTATAGCACAATCAACGAGTCGCTATCATTCTGACTTGCTTTCACAAGCGCCTTTAGGTCATCAGCTGGCGAGGTATCCTCCTGCGAAAAACATACTTCAGTTCTCTCATAATCGCCGGACCATTCTTGGCCTAAAATCGCTAAAAATAGGTCTCTAATAAAAAGCTCATATTTGGTTGGGAGTCCACCAAGAACAATTATTAAAGGCCCAGAAACCAAACAAGTTGCATGGTTATCATGCGTTCCTCCCTCCCTCTCTAATGATCCCTTCTCTTTTTGCTTACGGGTAACCCACAAATCAATACCCATATTTGCCAACACCTTCAGCTGATCCAAACGCTTATTTTTTAAATCCAACATCTAAATTAAATACCTTAACCCTCTAACCACAACTTCCTTACCATTGTACACTTAACCTCATAACTAACAGATGGTAAATTATAACCATGAAGTATTTAACCGATGACGTTCGAATCACCGGCATGGAAGAAGTGATTGCTCCAGAGGCTCTCGCAGATGAACTTCCGTTATCCGATGATTCTTCACAACTTATTTTTGATAATCGCAAACAAGTAAGTGATATTTTGCATGGTGTGGATAATAGAATTCTTGCAATTGTAGGCCCTTGTTCAATTCATGACCCAAAGGCTGGTCTGGAGTATGCGGAAAAGTTATCAACGGTAGCAAAGGACTTAAAAGACCACATGCATATCATCATGCGGGTTTATTTCGAAAAACCTCGAACTACAGTCGGTTGGAAAGGTCTGATAAATGATCCTCATCTCGATAACTCTTTTGATATCAATACTGGCCTGCGCACTGCCCGGGGGATATTGAGAGATATAGCAGGACTAGGATTAGGCACAGGAACTGAATTCTTAGATCCAATCACACCTCAGTACATTGGAGACCTGGTTAGCTGGGGAGCCATTGGCGCGAGGACGACCGAAAGCCAAGTACATAGACAGCTTGCATCAGGTTTATCATGCCCCGTTGGATTCAAAAACAGCACCGATGGATCAATACAAGTGGCCGTAGATGCCATAGGTTCTGCAGCTCACCCACATATATTTTTAGGGGTAACAAAGAGCAGTCGGTCTGCAATTTTCTCAACTTCGGGAAACGAGGACTGCCATCTAATACTTCGAGGTGGGGGCGGTAAAACTAATTTCGATAACCCTTCAGTACATTATGCGAGCAAATTATTAGATCAAGCAAACCAGACCAACCGCGTGATGATTGATATGAGTCATGCAAATAGCGAGAAAAATCATAATAAACAAATAAAAGTTTCATCAAACATTTGTAAGCAGATCGAAAAAGGTGAACCAAAAATATTTGGCGTAATGATTGAAAGCAACTTATTTGAAGGAAACCAAAAGATTTCTAAGGACATGCAGTACGGGCAAAGTGTCACCGATGCTTGTATAGGCTGGGAGGATACAGTTTCTTGCCTTACAGATCTTGCAGAAGCAAGCGCTGCAAGAGCGAAAATTTTAGCATAAACACAAAGAAGTTTGTTTCTGACTATAGAACCATAGCTACTGGGGTCGTTGCAGGTAACCCCATATATATTTTGCCGGACCGGAAAATCCGTAGATTATTGCCACCGCCAGCAACACCTTAGGCGGATCTATAAGCAAAATCGAAAATACAAGCATAACCAGAATTATAGTCACAAAAGGAACTCTGTTGCGCAGATCAATAGATTTCGGCGAAAAATACTCAAAATTTGAGACCATTAAGAGACCGGCTATAAGGGTCACCAATCCTAAAACAATTGCCGGGACAAACCCTGTATCGGATCCAGGATTAGCAGCAGATGAAACCAAAATCGAACATGCAACAAGCGCTGCAGCTGAGGGGCTCGGCAGCCCCGTAAACGACTGCCTTTGTATGTCAGTTGTAACGTTAAACCTTGCTAATCGAAGTGCGGCACAGGCTATATAGACGAAAGTGATACCCCAACCTATTCTCCCCAATTGAGCACTTAGACCTGATGAAAACGCTACCAATGCCGGCGCCACACCAAAAGCAACCATATCTGATAGGCTGTCATACTCAGCGCCAAAATGACTCTCTGTTTTAGTGCGTCTGGCAACTAGTCCATCAACAGTATCCAGAGCCATCGCCACAAATATTGCTACAGCAGCGATACCAGGTTGGCCGCTCATCCCAGCCACAATGGCATAAAACCCAGAAAAAAGGGCCCCGGTAGTGACCAGGTTCGGTAGCAAATATATGCCTCTCTTCTTGCCTATCTGATCCTTACGATCTCCCTCGCGGGATGTCTTGTATTTGCTAATAATTTTTAAGTCTGATGATGAATCTTCTTTCATAATTAAAAAGCAACAATTAATTTATATCCTTATCTACCAGCTTATTTTCCTGTATCCAAGGCATCATAGCTCTTAATTTCGAGCCGACCTCCTCTATCGGATGATCTTTACTGATTCGTCTCATGGCTTTTATTCCAGGAGCGCCTGCCTGGTTTTCAGTAACAAATTCTCTAGCAAATTTCCCGGTCTGAATTTCATCTAATATTTTTCGCATTTCGTCTTTCGTTTCACTACTTATGATACGACTACCGCGCGTTAGTCCACCATATTCAGCCGTGTTCGAAACCGTATACCACATATTACTGATTCCTCCTTCATAGAAGAAATCGACAATCAGCTTAAGCTCATGTAGACACTCGAAATAGGCCATCTCGGGAGCGTATCCAGCCTCCAATAAAGTTTCAAATCCTGCTTGAACAAGAGCAGCGGCACCACCACATAAAACAGCCTGCTCCCCAAACAGGTCTGTCTCAGTTTCTTCCCTGAACGTCGTCTGTATAACACCTGCCCTTCCTGCTCCAATTGCCGATGCATATGAAAGGGCTAGATTTTTAGCTTGCCCTGAAGCATCCTGAAAAATAGCTATGAGACTAGGGACTCCCCCTCCCTCAGAATAAGTAGATCTAACCGTATGCCCAGGCCCTTTTGGGGCAATCATTATCACATCAAGGTCTTTTCGAGGCTCAATTAACTCAAAATGAATATTAAAACCGTGAGCAAAAGCTAGCGCGGCGCCTTCCTTTAAATTCGGCTCAACTTGTTCTTTATAAATTTGTTGTTGATGCTCATCAGGAGTCAGCATCATCACCAAATCAGCTCCATCTACAGCGTCATCGACTTCAGAGACCTGAAAACCAGCACTCTCCGCCTTTTTCCATGATGATGAACCTTTCCGCAAACCAATAGTTACAGAAGCGACACCAGAATCCCGAAGGTTGTTCGCATGAGCGTGCCCCTGTGAACCATATCCAACTACAACTACTGCTAATTTTTGAATAATAGAAAGATCGGCGTCTTTATCATAATAAACCTGCATACTAACCCCCGATTGGTTTTTATTTTTTTTAAATTGCCTTTTAAGCTGTTCTAATTCTGTGTGACAGACATTCATAACACGATTTAGGTTGTCAGCACTCTGTCGCCTCTGCTTATCCCAGAAACTCCAGATCTAACAACCTCCATAATGGATGTTTTTCCAATCGCACTCATAAACGCATCCAGTTTTTCTCCAGGACCATATAACTGAACAATATAACTATTGGAAGTAACGTCTACCACTTGTCCACGAAAAATATCGCAGGTGCGCTTAATTTCTGAACGAGCATGTCCTTCTGCCCTAAGCTTTATCAATAAAAGTTCTCGCTCTATATGTTCAGTTTGAGATAAATCGACAACTCGAACAACTTCAACAAGTTTATACAAGTGCTTAACTATCTGCTCAATTTTACTATCATCTCCCAGTGTAGTCAGCGTTAATCGAGATAAACTAGAATCCTCAGTTGGTGCAACCGCAAGACTTTCTATATTGTACCCACGTTGCGCAAATAACCCGACTACTCGAGAAAGCGCTCCTGCTTCGTTCTCTAATAAAACTGCTATGATGTGCCGCATCTTACTTTCCTAATTCCGACTAGATTTAGTCTTACTTAAATACATATCACCCATTGACCCACCCTTTATAGCCATAGGGTATACGTGCTCATCTGGATCAACCCAAACATCAACAAACACAGTTTTGTCTCTAAGTTCATCAGAAAAAGCGTAAGTCAGAGTAGACTCTAAATCCCCTGGACTTTCTACTTTTAATCCGATGTGACCAAATGACTCTACCAAACTTTTAAAATCAGGCAGCGAATCACTATAGGTGCTCTGCGAGTGCCTGCCTTCGTACTGCATATCCTGCCACTGCTTCACCATTCCAAGCGCTTGGTTATTCAAGTTAATGATTTTAACTGGAAGTGCATACTGAAGACATGTGGATAACTCCTGCATATTCATCATAAAGCTACCTTCGCCAGTAACACAAACTACTACCGCCTCACGATTTGCAACCTGTACTCCCATAGCAGCCGGGAATCCAAATCCCATGGTCCCCAGCCCACCTGAATTAATCCACCGTCTAGGCTTATCAAATTTGTAGTATTGTGCTACGAACATCTGGTGTTGACCAACATCGGAAGTAACATATGCATCACCTTTCGTAACCTTATATAAAGCTTTGATTACCGTCTGAGGCAAAATGGGCTTATCAACATCCAATACCAAATTATGATCCAAGCCATGCAAATTCTTCCAATCAGCTATTTCCGCCCACCATTTATCAACTGAAGTCGTGTCGACACGTTCAGGATTTTTCTCGATTTCATCTTCAAGCAGCGGGCATAGTTCCTCCAGTACGTTTTTGACTTCACCAACTATTGGGACATCTGCCTTGATAATTTTTGATATTGAAGCAGGGTCAACGTCAACGTGGATGATGGTAGATCCCGGGCAAAACAAAGCTGGCTCATTGGTAATTCTATCGTCAAATCGCGCGCCCAACGCAAGAATAGTATCTGCCTTATGCATAGCCATATTAGCTTCGTAGGTTCCATGCATCCCTAGCATCCCTAAAAACTGCGGATCATCACCTGGATAAGCTCCTAAACCCATAAGAGTATTGGTAACAGGAAAATGAAGGGCTTTAGCTAACCTCGTCAGCAGCTGTGATGCTTCTCCCTGTATCACTCCGCCACCTGCGTAAATCACCGGCCTCTTTGCATCCATAAGGATCTCGGCAGCCTTCCTAATTTGCCCGGAGCTCCCTCTAACCGGCGGGCTATATGACCGCAAAGTTATTGATTTAGGAAAATCGTATTTCGCTTTGATGGCAGGATCTGTAGTATCTTTTGGGACATCAATAACCACAGGCCCAGGCCTTCCGCTGCAAGCTATATGAAAAGCTTTCTTCACTACTGAAGGAATTTCGCCGCATTCACTAATCAAAAAAGAATGCTTAACAACCGGTCTAGAAATCCCAATCATATCGGTTTCCTGAAAGGCATCTGTGCCAATTAACGGACTCGGTACTTGACCTGAAATAACAATCATGGGAATAGAGTCCATATGTGCCGTTGCGATTCCAGTGATCGCATTGGTAGCTCCCGGCCCAGAGGTAACTAAAACAACCCCTACTTTTCCTGTAGCTCGAGCATATGCATCCGCCATATGGGTTGCTGCTTGCTCATGACGAACAAGCACATGCTCAATACCGGTTTGTCGGAAAATCGCATCATATATGTGTAAAGCTGACCCTCCTGGATACCCAAAAATATAGTCAACCTCCATTTCCTGTAGGGCTCTAATCAGCATATCTCCGCCCGATAGAAGCTCCGTTTTAGCACTACTTTTATTACTTGCCACTGTATATCCCGTTTTTCCGACTTTATTATTTATGTAACTAGCTGATTTTTATAGTAGTTTCTCAATACATTATTGAAATGAGTCGCGTATTCTTCGCGTTCGTTTACAGCATGTCAACGGACCTGAACGCCTAGCGCCAGCAATTAGCGCTATATTGAATCTATTTACCACGCCAAACAACAGTGGCCATCCTTCCTGTAATTCCATCACGGCGATAGGAATAGAAATTTTCGTTGGCAAAGCAACAAATCTCACCCCCGGAAACCTTGCTAATTCCCAAACTAGTTAACTTATTTTTAACTATGCCTGACAAATCAGCAAAATATCTTTTTTCTCCAAATTGCGGAAAAGGAACTGATACAAAAAATCTCCTCGAATCTTTTATATTATCGCAGATTGCAGCCATAACCTCAGGGCCTACCTCATAATTATTCTGCCCTATTGCAGGACCAATCCAAGCCACTACCTGACTAGGACTATGAAGCCTGAAACGAGCGAATGCCTCGTCAATTACCCCTTTTTCTATTCCACGCCATCCTGCGTGAACGATTGCGATTCCACGGCCATCCTCGCCGGCCATCACTACCGGCACACAATCAGCTGTCAGCACAGCCAGCGCCACATCAGATTCTTCTGTATAAGCCGCATCACCCCGCATTGTTCGATCTAGGTCCTGCCCTCCAACAACAACGCAGGTCGATCCGTGCTCCTGTTCTAGCCAACAAATTCTAGAACATCCTATTGTCTTTGATAGGAATTCCCTGTTTCTTTGAACATAGGTATTATCTTCTCCTACATGATTTGCTAGATTAAAACTTGCATATTTTCCTTCACTAAAACCACCAGTTCTCGATGTAGTTAGCGCACTTACATTCACTGGCATGCTAGGAACCACCCAATCTTTAGCAAAACCCCGACTAATCATCAATCGAATGTTGGCTAAGCGAATGCTGACGCAATAAAGCGACCAAATTCTGAAAATTAGAGGGAGCATCGACAGAAATGTCCATATGTTCATTGCTAGTAGGATGCGTGAAAGTAAGTCGCGCTGCATGAAGTGCTTGAGAATCGAACTCTGCTAATGCTTCGCTCAGTGTCTCGTTTATGTTAATAGGGAGACGCCCTCTATAACCATAGGCCTTGTCACCGAGCAGAGGAAATCCTTTGCCACTAAGATGTACACGAATTTGATGTGTTCTTCCTGTTTGGAGCTTTACCCGCACATATGTATGATCTTGGAATCTTTCAAGAATACTGACAGAAGTTTGCGCAGGACGGCCATCTGATCGAATAGCTTTAAGAATACGATTATGGGGATTACGGCCTATCGGCTCATCAATCTCCAATCCGGAAATCATACGTCCTTCAACAATAGCTTCATAATAACGACCGACATCTCTTTTTTGAATAGCCGCCACAAGTTTCTTATAAGAACCTAAATTCGTTGCAACTAAAAGAAGTCCGGTCGTATCTTTGTCTAGGCGATGCACTATCCCACCCCGCGGCAAAAAAGCTAAATCAGCATGACGAGCCAACAAACCATTAACTAGCGTTTTATCGGGATTGCCGGCACCAGGATGCACTACCAAGCCACAAGGTTTATTCACTACAATAATATCGTTGTCCTGGTGAACAATCTCAAAGGATACATTCTGAGCCACATGCCATTTCTCCCTCGGTTCCAGAATAGCATTAAGGGTGAGCTTTTCCCCGCCCAACACTTTTGTCTTGGGCTTCACAGCTTTACCATCGACTATAAGCGAACCATCGATTATCCACCGTGCCAAAGTTCCCCTTGAATAATCAGGGAATAGCATCGCACAAGCCACATCCACCCGCTGACCAGCCATCGCATCAGGAATCGTCACCTCTTTATTTATACCATTCATGGTAAAGTTATCTCTTTCTAATGGTTGCATGAAACCTTGAAATCATTATCTTAAACAAAATCAAGACAATTCCGAGCGCAGTATTTTAAACATGATTAAACGGCCGAAACATTACATCTTCTGGATAATATTTTTACCAGCCCTGCTGGGAACTGGCTGCTCATCGATTCCTTTTTTTGGAAATGATGACAAAAAGGGCCAATACGAAGAAATCGATACGACCGAGCAAAAGTTATATAACCGAACTCAACGCTCCTTGCGCGCTGGAAATTATGACGGTGCTATCCGCGGCTTACAACAACTGGAAGCGCAATTTCCCTTTGGCCGATACGCAGAACAAGCCCAACTTGAAATTATTTACGCGCAGTACATGTCGTTTGATCACGAAGCAGCTCGACTTTCCGCAGACCGATTCATTAGGCTGCATCCTCAGAATCCTAATCTCGACTATGCTTACTACTTAAAAGGGTTGTCGGCTTTCAATAAAAACCGTAGTTTTCTAGACCGAATTTTTTCAACGGATCTTTCAAAACGCGATATAACGCCAGCTCAGCAGGCGTATGATGATTTCACTGAACTCCTTTCGAGATTCCCGGATAGCCAGTATGCCCCTGATGCAAACAAAAGAATGGTATATCTCAGGAACCTGCTAGCCGAATCTGAATTGAACGTAGCCCGCTATTATATGCGCCGTGGAGCCTATATAGCAGCAAGTAACCGAGCAAGGTACGTACTGGAGAATTACGCTAAGTCACCTGCCGTAGCAAATGCTCTAGCTATAATCATCGAAGCTAATTTTAAGCTCGATATGCCGGAAGCCGCAAATGACTCCCTTAGAGTCTTGTCGATCAACTTCCCAGATTATCCCGCTTTCGATAAAAACGGGAATTTTATTCTGGATGACGAAATCAGAAATAGAGACCGCTCCTGGACTAATATGGTTACTTTTGGGCTGCTCGATAGACCAGAGGTCGCTCCCCCAATTAAAATAGACCATCCCGACGGATTCGTTCCCCCAACTCCCCAGGAAACAGACAAACCAAAAAAGAGAAAACGACGAAGCATTTTTAGCTGGATCCCCTTTGTAGGCTAGATATTCAACTATCACCTAAAGGTTTTCTTTTAACAGAGATTATCGAGACATCAAAGGTAACGTTCTGGCCAGCAAGTGGATGATTGAAGTCAATCTCAACAAAACTATCAGATATCCCAGCTATCATGCCTGTAAGTTCACCGTGCTCAGAAGAAAATGATACGAGCAATCCTAACTCTATTTCTATGTCTCCAAACTCATTTTTAGGGAAGGTCCTTAGGTTTTCATCCAGCCTTTGTCCGAAAGCCTGCTCTGCCATTAACGATATCTGCGCATCGTCACCCGCCTTCAATCCAAATAAGGCCCTTTCAAAACCAGGCAATAGGCTGCCATCTCCCACAGAAAAAGTTGCGGGGGATCGATGTCTCGTAGTATCAATTTCCTCCCCGGAATCCATTAACAAAGAAAAATGCAGAGTTACAAGGCTATTAGGCCCAATTATGCTCTCCGCGCTGGTCGCTATAAATTCACTCATTACTTAGGTTCAATATTTTCAGATGAAGGTTTTTTATATTCAATGAACCAGCAAATTATCCAAAGAAAAGCACCTAATGTTAAAAAAGCATCTGCGATATTAAATGCTGCGAAAGACCACCCCCCATAATGGAATAGAGCAAAATCTACTACGTAACCTAAAAATATCCGATCTAACCCGTTTCCTAAAGCTCCTCCCAAAACAAATGCATAAGCAATTCCCAGAAGGGATCGATTCGCGCGCTCATCGAGCCGAAGTAATTCCCATATCAGGTATATCGAAAATCCAATAGATATTGTAACAAGAAGCCACCTTGCACCAAGACCACTTAAAAGAGAAAAAGCCGCGCCATCATTGTGCCAAAGAACGATACTAAAGACGCCAGAAACTCGAACTACTTCACCCAAACTCAAAGCATCAGAAACTGCTATCTTAGTAACTTGATCAACAAGAACGATTACAAAAACAATAAAAAAACAGAGGGTCAAAAAACCGTACTTAGCGTCCATCATTTCCAAACCAATCTTTTGCGACCTGAAGATCATGATGGATCTGTAATTTAAGTGCCTCTAAATCCTTAAATTCGCGTTCATCTCGAATTTTGTTGCAAAACTCTACCGATATTAAGTGGCCATAAATATCCGCATCAAAATCAAAAATATGCACCTCTAATAAGGGTTCTCGCCCATCTACTGTCGGGCGAACGCCAATATTAGCGACGCCATACCTAATCTTTCCAAGACCGCTGACCTTAACGCTGTACACCCCTTCCAATGCCGCTCGATAACGTTGAAGTTGTATATTAGCCGTGGGCACTCCAAGCTTTCTTCCTAACTGGCGACCATATACAACACGCCCCATAATAAAATAAGGATGTCCGAGTAACTTTTCCGCCGACCCAAAATCTCCTAGCGCTAATAACTGTCGAACACGAGTACTGCTAACCCGTTCAGAATCATAGATAAGAGTACCAAGTGAGCTAACACCGAAGCCATACTTTCTGCCAGCCTCCTCAAGTGTTCCATAGTTCCCCTTAGCTCCTTTTCCAAACCTAAAATCATCACCTACTACTACATGCCTTACATCAAGATACTTATGGCAAAGATCTTCAACCACCCATTGTGGCGATACATTCGCTAACTGCTCATTGAATGGCAAACACAATATACGATCAAGACCGAAAGGTTCCAGCAACGTAACCTTTTCGCGAAATCTCGTCAGTCTTGCCGGTACTGCCTCCCCTCTAAAAAATTCTCTTGGGGCTGGCTCCATTGTCAAAAGTGTACTTGGAACATCAAACTCCTGTTTTTTTGCCTCCAAGTGGGCCAAAAGCAATTGATGTCCGTGGTGAACGCCGTCAAAATTTCCAATAGTGAGAACACAGCCTCTATGGCTAGCATTGAGATTATGCGTTCCCCTTATAATTTCCATAACTTTAATCCCGACCCAGAAGGAATGCTGGCCATGTGCTCTGGCCAGTTATACCTTAACAATCAAACTCTTTAACCGTTCACCAACTATTAATAGACTCAAAACATATATCAAAAACCCACCCCCGACCAGACAGGCCATCACACCGAACCTAGTTAACTCCTCCCAATGCAACCATACCTCTAGGCGAGGATTAAAACCCATTAGAAACACTATCATCACAAAGGTCCCAAAAGAAACTCTAAGCAAAGAGAAAATTAGATTTGGATTAGGAATATACGCCTTTTGTCTAACCAAGCCGCGGAAGAGCAAAATAGCATTCATCCAACCTGCAACGGATGTAGCTATAGCCAGCCCTACATGGCCTAGCCAGGAAAATAAAGATAAATTAAGTCCAACGTTCACAATTACAGCAATGGCAGCAAATCTAAAAGGCGTTTTAGTATCCTGCATAGCAAAATACCCGGGAGCTAAAACTTTAACCAATACATAGCCGAGCAATCCCACTGAAAAAGCCTGCAAGCTAAGAGCTGCCATTTCCACATCGTGAACTTCCATTGCTCCACGAAAGAAAATAACTGTAATTAACTGAGGCGCTAAAAGAACAAGAGCCGCGGAAGCTGGAACTCCAAACACTATTCCAACCCGCATTCCCCAATCTAAAAGATCCGAAAAACCTCTAGCCTGAGTCGCTGTATGCAGTCGAGCTAAATTAGGAAGTAATACCGTTCCTAAGGCTACTGCTAGAACGCCCACAGGTAGCTCGAATAAACGATCCGAATAATACAACCATGAAACACTTCCAGCCACCAAAGTAGAGGCCAACATCGTATCAATCAAAGAATTGATTTGGGTGACGGAAGCCGCAAAAATTGCAGGCACAACTAACACCCGGACTTTTTTAATGCCAGGATGGCTATAGTTAAGAGTGGGCTGAACTATCAATCCTAATTTATGTAATAGAGGAATTTGAAAAAACAACTGCAGAAAACCAGCTACGAGCACCCCCCAAGCGAGGGCAAAGACAGGACTGGCAAACATGTCAGCGGCCAACAACACTGCACCAATTAACACTAAATTCAATAATACTGGCGTAAGTGCTGGAATTGCATAACGGCTATGGACATTAAGAAGGGCTGCTGCAAAGGAAGTCAGTGAGATAAAACCCAAATATGGGAATGTTATTCGTAGCATGTCTCGAGTAAGAGAATAACGGATTTCTTCCTGCCAAAACCCAGGAGCAAAAACCATCACTAAAGCAGGTGCAAAAATGACGCCAACAACTAATACGGGAACCAAAATTACTAGGAGCGCTCCAAAGGTGGCAGAAATAAACTCCTTAAATTCCCTGTCCGTCTTTCCCCGGTACTCAGCTAAAATTGGCAAAAAAGCTTGAGTAAATGCTCCTTCTGCAAAGAGCCTACGAAAAAAATTAGGAATACGAAAAGCAACAAAAAAAGAATCCGCAGCATCCGTCGCCCCAAAGAAAAACGACATAACCATGTCACGAATCAAGCCAGTAACCCGAGAAACAAATGTCATTGCAGACACAGTAGTGCCCTGGACAGCGACGTTATTCACGCTAGATGCTGAAGAACTACTATTATTATTACTACCTATAGTTGACATCGTAAAATCTCAACGGCATATTACCGCGCCTCAAACCCCTTGGAGTATAAATTTGGCCAACTCGCCTCAAGCCCGTAAACGAGCCCGACAGTCCGAAAAACGTCGAGGACATAACGCTAGCCAACGCTCTATGGTTAGAACCTACATTAAAAGAGTCAATGCGGCTATAGAAGCAAAGAATTCCAAAGCTGCTACAGAAGCTCTCGAAGCTGCCATCCCAATAATAGACAAGATGGCAAATAAAGGAATATTGCATAAAAATAAGGCTGCTAGACACAAGTCGAGATTAAATGCTCAAATAAAATTGCTGAAAACTTGAGTATTAGATTTCCGTAGACTGTGGCTTTGCAATCAATCGAACAATGCAAGATTGTCACGATGAATCAATTCTGGCTCGGCGGCGTAACCCAATAACGAAAAAATTTCTTCTGTGGCTGCGCCCATTAGCTTTTCTATTTCGTGACTATCATAATTAACCAATCCTTGAGCAAAAATGTGTCCTTTTGAATCTAGACACCTTACGACATCTCCTCGAGAAAAACTCCCTACTACTCGAGTAACGCCAACAGGCAGCAAACTTACACCTTTATCTCGAATCATCAATGTTGCTCCGGCGTCCAGGTAAAGATCTCCCTGCGGTTTTAGCTGCCCAGCAATCCAGCCTTTTCGAGCTGCCATGGGAGTGACAGAAGCGACAAGTAACGTGCCAATATTTTCATCTGAAATTGCTCTGGTTAGAACATGCTCTTCCTCACCGTTAGCAATAAGAGTATTTGCACCAGACCGGGCAGCCCGTCTAGCTGCCTCCAGCTTTGTATGCATTCCCCCTCGCCCCAGTTCCCCTGCAGACGATCTTGCCATTCCGTCCAGAACCTGATCGGTAACTTGCGCAATCTCCACCAAAGCTGCTGACGGATTTAATTTCGGGTCTTCTTCATGCAGTCCATCCGTATCGGTCAATATAATCATTAAGTCAGCTTGAAGAAGATTAACAACCAACGAGGCAAGAGTATCATTGTCGCCAAAACGAATTTCCTCTGTCGCCACCGTATCATTTTCATTAATTACCGGTACAACCCCCATGTCTAATAGCCGCGTTAAAGTGGTCCTAGCATTTAAATATCTATGGCGATCTGCTAAGTCCTCATGAGTCAGTAAGATCATTGCGGTTTTTCTTTCATGAAAAGAAAACGCCCTCTCATAGGCCTCTACTAAGCCCATTTGCCCAACCGCGGCTGCTGCCTGCAGTTGATGAAGCTCGGTTGGTCTAGTGGAAATCCCTAATCTCCCCATCCCGGCAGCTACAGCCCCTGAACTAACCAATGCAACCTGGACTCCCTCAGTTAATAGCCGATTTATTTGCGAACAAATACTGTCAATTCTATCGGTTGCAAGGCCTCCAGCAGAACGACTTAATAAGGCACTACCCACCTTGATAACCACTCGGCGGGATAGAGCAAGACTAGGCCGTCGGACTTGGTTAATCATTGGCCATCCTGCTCATATATTACTTCCGCATTATCAAAACTATCTCTGTCATTTTTAAAAGCTTTAGGCTTTCGCTCTTTCAAAGCACTAACAAAAACATCTCGCGATATTTTTTTATTAATAGCAGTTTCGCTTTCGAAAAAAGTTGGGTCTGTTGCTCGACGATCCGCCATCTGCTTTAACTCACGACCAATCTCATAGTTAAGATTCTCTAGTCCCAGCCTTGAGGTGGAAGAAACCCCGAACAACGGAAAATCAGGAAAGGTTTCATGCAATCTAGCCTCCAGCTGTCGATAATTATCCTGGTCTAGAAGATCAATTTTAGTTAGAACCAGCCAAATGGTCTTCGCTTTTAGATTACTGCTGTATATTGCTAACTCTCTATGAATCAAATCAACATTTACCGCGGGATCACTTCCATCAGAAGGAAGACAATCTACAAGATGCAATAGCACGTGAGTCCTACTCAAATGGCGTAAAAACTGAAACCCGAGCCCCGCCCCTTCAGCTGCTCCGGCTATCAATCCTGGAATATCTGCTACAACAAAACTTTCAGCTCGATCTAGAGCAACCACACCCAAACTCGGCACCAGCGTTGTAAATGGATAATCGGCAACTTTAGGCCGTGCAGCAGACACAGCGCGAAGAAATGTTGATTTTCCCGCATTTGGCATTCCCAGCAATCCTACATCAGCCAATAATCGCAACTGAAGTTTTAGTCTACGGGCCTCCCCTGAGGCACCCGTGGTAGTGCGACGCGGCGCTCTATTGATGCTCGATTTAAATCTTGTATTACCCAAGCCATGTTGACCACCAATCGCGACCAAAAGTTCCTCCCCAGCTGAAGCAAGATCACCAAGCGCCTCGCTCGTAGTATCATCAATCACTGATGTTCCAACAGGCACTCTGATATAACAGGTATCTCCGTCAGCGCCAGTTCTATTCCGCCCACTACCCGGACCCCCATTTCCGCCCTTGTAGAGAGGCTGGTACCTAAAATCCACCAAAGTATTAAGATCACTATCGGCTCGGAGAATAACATCTCCACCCTTACCACCATCACCGCCATCAGGACCCCCGCGGGCAATATATTTTTCACGCCTAAAACTCAAGCACCCGGGACCGCCGTTTCCAGCTTGTACCTGAATATTAGCTTCATCAATAAATTTCATAAGATCAAATGATATACAGTTAAAAAAAACCCCGCGAAAGCGGGGTATATAAACCTAACTATCTCGCTAACGGTTCTATGGACACATACTTTCTATTTCGCGGACCTTTTTGTAAAAATCTAACATGTCCTTCTTCTGTTGCAAAAAGCGTGTGGTCTTTGCCACATCTTACATTCTCACCAGGGTGTATTCGCGTGCCACGCTGTCTCACTATTATGTTCCCTGATTTAACCAATTCTCCGCCAAACTTCTTGACCCCTAATCTCTTTGATTGGGAATCCCTACCATTGCGCGTACTCCCACCAGCTTTCTTATGTGCCATAGCTAGCCTCCTTACTCTTCTCCGGTTCCACCAATACTAGTAATCCTAACCTCTGTATAAGCCTGTCTATGTCCTTGACGACGCATATAGTCCTTTCGGCGCTTAAACTTTAATACTCGAATTTTCGGACCGCGACCTTCATCGACTACTTCAGCTAAAATCTTTCCATCTTTGACATACGGGGTACCAACGGCAACTTCATCTCCTCTGGCAACCAGAAGAACTTTGTCAAAGACGACCTGATCGCCCTTGTCAAAGGGTAATTTTTCTACGCGAATCACCTCGCCTTCCTTAACACGATGCTGCTTCCCGCCACTCGAAAATACTGCAAACATAGGTTCTACTCACTCATCAAACTTAAGCTCTCTTTAACCAAATCACTTTAGAACTTCACCTTAACTCCACTCGGCTATAGGCTTATAATAGAATATGCAGGACTAACTAATAACCTATACGTGCCTATCCTATTTTTGTCCGTTGTGAACGGCGCGCATTCTACGGGCAATACTGTTGAAATACAACGAGTTAGAATAAAACCATAATTATCGCGAACCCAGGCCGCAAATTGCAAAAAATGCATCTTAATAAAAATTCTATAAACCGGAGCAAAAATGCGCAGGATGAAGCATTTGAATCTATCTATAAACTTTCTGAGGTAGATTTCCAAGCCGTTAATAAACTCATACCAGAACAACTAACGTCCGACGTTACCCTTGTAGAAGAAATTGGCCAACATATAGTTCAGAGTGGAGGAAAAAGATTAAGGCCTCTAATAGTGTTATTAGTAGCTAGATGCTGCGGATATTCTGGTAAAGACCATATCTTACTAGCCGCCATTATAGAATTCTTACACACTGCAACATTGCTACATGACGATGTTGTCGACAAATCAAGTCTAAGAAGAGGTAAGTCAACAGCAAATGCCATATGGGGAAACTCTCCTAGCGTTCTAGTAGGCGATTTCCTTTATTCTCGAGCATTCCAACTTATGGTGGACATAGGAGACATGAGAATCATGGAAATTCTTTCCAATGCTACAAATATCATCGCAGAAGGGGAGGTTCTGCAGCTATCAAACATTGGAAATTGGGACATAACCGAGAAACAGTATATGAAAGTAATACATTGTAAAACTGCAATGTTGTTTGAGGCTGCCGCTCATGCCTCCGCGATCCTGTCTACAGAAAGAGAACATATGATCAATAGTTTCAAGGATTTTGGTATTGAATTTGGGAAAGCATATCAATTAATAGACGACTGGCTAGACTATGCCGGAGACTCGGAGACAATGGGAAAGAATATTGGCGACGACCTAGCGGAAGGAAAGCTAACTCTGCCGCTTATTTTCGCCCTAAGAGAAGGAGCGGCCGATAGAAAACTAATAAAAAAAGCAGTGGCTGAGCCATCTAAAGCAAATATTGAGAATGTAATTCACATGATCAAGGAAACAAAGGCCTTAGATTACACGGCTGCAACTGCCATTAAATTTTCTGAAAAGGCAATGGAAGCCCTAAGAAAACAGCCGAAAAATCCGTATAAAACAGCCCTAGAAAATCTGACGCAAGCATGTATCGATCGCGTCAGCTAAAATAACCGAGAAGACAAGATAATAACCACTAAAAGAACTTAATCTTGAGAGCAAACTAACCAAAGAGAAAAATCACCTTGGACACATTTAACCTAACAGGAAAACACATCGCCATTACTGGTGCGTCTTCGGGATTCGGGCATCACTTCGCTGGCGTACTTGCCAGGGCCGGGGCAAAAGTATCTTTGGGAGCTCGTCGCAAAGAAAAGGTAAGAGAACGAGTTAGAGAACTTGAAAAATCTGGGCTCAAAGCTGTCGGCGTACAACTTGATATCCGTCATTCCTCAAGTATAGATGCTTTTTTCGATAGAGCAGAAGAAGCGTTAGGCCCGATTGATACAATAATTAATAACGCTGGCGTTGAGTCTGGAGCTAAAACCTTTCTTATGATTGATGAGGAAGATTGGGACTATGTAATGGACACCAACTTAAAAGGTGCCTGGATGGTCTCAAAAAAATATACCGAAAGAGTCATACAAAATGAATTAAAGCAAGGCAATATAATTAATATCTCATCCATCACGGATACTCGAACGATCAAGGGACAATTCCCATATGCTGTATCAAAAGGCGCATTAACAAGAATGACCGAAATACTTGCCCTAGAGGCAGCTCGATATAACATCAGAGTAAATGCGCTGGCACCAGGATATATCTTAACTGACGTAAGTCGATTACTTTTAGAAAGCGAAGCAGCTCCTGATTTTAAAAAGGGCATCCCAATGCGTCGATTTGGGGAATTTGAGGACCTTGATGGCCCCCTACTCCTACTGGCTTCTGACGCTTCAAATTACATGACTGGATCAGTAATAGTAGTTGACGGAGGCCACATTTGTGCCTCCCTATGAATGATAAGACAAGGAATCAAAAATGTCCGTAATACTCCAACCTTTTGAGGTAGATATTCCAAAGGAAGAATTAGATGATCTAAGAAAAAGGCTGATCGCAGCCCGTCTTCCAGAGAAAGAAACACCAAATGACTGGTCGCAAGGTGTCCCACTAGAATACCTTCAGGAAGTAATCGATTATTGGATAAACGACTACGAGTGGAGCCGAGCACAAAATCAAATCAATAAGTTTGAACAATTCAAGATGAATTTGGACAATCTGGATGTGCATTTTATACATGTTCGCTCGCCAGAACCTCATGCTCTTCCTCTTTTAATGACACACGGATGGCCCGGATCCATCATAGAGTTCTTAGAGGTGATCGAACCTCTAACTAACCCCAAAAAATTTGGTGGCAATCCTGAAGATGCATTTCATGTTGTCTGTCCGAGTCTCCCAGGATATGGTTTCTCCGGAAAACCTAACAAACCAGGGTGGGGTGTTGAAAAGATAGGATCGATCTGGCTACAAATAATGAGCCGCCTAGGTTACAAACGGTATGTCGCACAAGGAGGCGATTGGGGATCAGCCGTCACCACCGAAGTCGGGTTACAAGATCCTAAACATTGCGCAGCAATTCACCTTAATATGGTAATGGCTCACCCAGACCCGAACACACTTGAGGATCTAGATGACCTTGAAAAATCTGCTATCGCTAGCCTAAAACATTATCAAGACTGGGACTCCGGCTATTCAAAAGAACAAAGCACACGCCCTCAAACAATCGGATACAGCCTGGTTGATTCCCCATCTGGACTAGCATCCTGGATCCTTGAGAAATTTTGGGCCTGGACCGATTGCAAAGGACATCCAGAAAACGCGATCAATAGAGATAAATTACTAGATAACATCATGGTATATTGGCTAACTAAAAGCGGCGCATCATCCGCACGACTCTACTGGGAAAGCTTTAGTTCATTCGGCAATTCAGGGCCTATAACAATCCCTACCGGATGCAGTATCTTTCCCAAAGAAATAATGAAGTCCTCTCGCCGCTGGGCGGAACAACGTTACACAAACATCATATATTGGAATGAAATTGACCGTGGCGGCCATTTTGCAGCTTTCGAACAGCCTGAAATATTCGTTAGCGAGCTGAGAAATTGTTTTAAGGCAGTTAGATAAAACCATGGATCAACCCTTATGGCAACCTAGCCCTAATAATCTAGCCAACCATCAGATTACTTGCTTTTCTGAGCTAGCAAGCAAAAAAACTGGAAGGGATCTGTATAGCTATCAAGATCTACATGAATGGTCTATCCAATACCCGGAAGCATTCTGGCAGCTACTATATGAATTTACCGATATAAAGTTAGACCAGAAACACTCAACGGTAGTAGAGAGTATAGATACGTTTCCAGGAACCAAGTGGTTTCCTGATGCCAAGCTGAATTTTGCCAAGAATCTGCTTCGATATCGAGATAACCATCCGGCAATAATCTCAAAACTTGAGGGAGGCTATAAGCAGACCATCACCTACGCTCAACTCTATGAGGATACTGCGAAGGTCGCGTTATGGCTAAAATACAAGATCAAGCCCGGCGATAGAGTAGCCGCAATACTGCCAAATATTCCAGAAACTATAGTTAGTATGCTAGGAACCACCGCTAACGGTGGCGTTTGGTCCTCATGTTCTCCAGATTTTGGAGTGGCTGGGGCGCTAGACCGCTTTGGCCAGATAGAACCAACAATCCTATTTGCATGCACTAGCTACAACTATGGCGGAAAAACATTTGACGTAATGGAAAAAGTTGTCTCTATAGCTAACCAAATACCATCATTACAATGGATAGTGTGGGTAGATCCTGAAAAAAACACCTCCATGCAATGCGGACATGTAAGTTGCACGGATTTTAAGGAAATAATGGAAGCCCAAGCACAGGAAATAGAGTTTACCTCTCAAGAATTCTGCGATCCTCTATACATCATGTTTTCATCTGGGACCACTGGAACTCCAAAATGCATCACGCACAGCATAGGGGGTACACTTATTCAACACCTTAAAGAACACCGTTTACATGTTGATCTAAAGCGCGAAGATCGTTTTTTCTTCTTCACTACTTGCGGCTGGATGATGTGGAACTGGCTTGTAAGCGGGCTAGCCAGTGGCTCTACCATCGTTCTTTATGACGGATCACCTTTTTATCCAGGGCCTGAAGCACTAATTAATCTAGCTCAAGATGAAAAGATTAGCGTTTTTGGGGTTAGCGCAAAATACCTATCTGCTATAGAAAAATCAGGGGTAGAGCCAAACCTAAACCAAAACCTAGAAAATCTTCGATGCATTTTATCTACGGGATCTCCGTTGACTAGCAACAGCTTTCACTACGTCTATAACAAAATAAAACGAGATGTCCACCTAGCGTCAATATCAGGTGGAACAGATATTCTTGGTTGTTTTCTAATTGGGAACCCGTGTCTTCCGGTCTGGGACGGGGAAATCCAATGTGCCGCTTTAGGGGTCGCGGTTGATGTGTTTGATAGTGATGGTAACCCACTAAAACACGACAAAGGAGAACTGGTATGCACGAAGCCCATACCAAGCTACCCCATTGGATTCTGGAACGACATTAATAATAGAAAATTACTGAGCGCTTACTTTGATAAGTTTGGCAGCGTATGGGCTCAGGGAGATTATGCAGAAAAAACAAAAAATAACGGTTTTGTTATCCATGGAAGAAGTGACGCAGTACTTAATCCTGGGGGCGTCAGGATAGGCACGGCTGAAATTTATAAAGAAATAGATAAATTTAATCAGATTGTTGAGTCAGTATGTATAGGCCAGAGCTGGGAAGACGATACGCGAATTATCTTGTTCGTCGTAATGCAAAAAAACGTTGTCCTAGACCAGAATCTGATCAGCTCGATTAAAAGCAATATCAAGGAAAATGCCTCTCCTAAACATGTCCCGTCTAAAATTATTGCCGTAGGCGATGTGCCAAAGACACGCAGTGGGAAAATAGCCGAACTAGCCGTGCGGGAAATAGTGCATGGTAATTCGATAGAGAACTCATCTGCTTTATCGAATCCAGAATCACTCGCGAACTTTATGGAACTGGACGAACTTGACTATTGAATCAACGCTTCAATGATTTCATCTACTGCCAATTCCGCCAATTCTTGCATCTCTTTGTCTGTCCTATCCTGAATTGGATGTTTAACAAAACAACATTTAGCATCTCTCATGCCAAGCGCTTTAGCCTGCACAGCTGCAGCCTCGCCAAATTCTGAAGAAGCGACGGAAACTGAGGGCAGGCCCCGAATTTCAAACCATACCGTATCATGCAAACTGCACGTGGTACATGAACCTCAGTCTGCAAGCCCCTCCACTACAAAATCGTTTTCTCGCAACATCTCAAACCGCAATTCTTCCGGAGCTGGTCTCGTAAAGGTAGGCTTTGCATACCGATTAATTTGGAGATCTGGCAGCCGCAATCTAATCAACTCAGCCAATCTATCCAAAAAAACATTTCCCCTTGGCTTTGATATATCTAAGAGCGCCAACCTACCGTTGATCTTTCCAGTTCTTTTAGCCAGACCACGTTCCACAGGGAGCTTTTCATCTGTGGGATCCAAAATTACTGTCATAGTCTATTTCTCCTCTATTTTTCGTGAAACAGGAATCGAACCTATAGCACCGGCGGCCCATCCATGAAAAGCGGCCGAAAACTTTCCTGCTTCGGAACCAGCCACAGTAATGTGAATGTCCTTTTCGCTACGGAACTTTGGCAACAGTCTATTCCTCTGTTTTTCAGTTAGATTTTCGTAATACTCGTTCTTAAAGCCCACTCCGGATACATCATCTACTTGTAACTGCTTGATTGACCTAGAAGTAACTTCTTGAATGCGTCGTCGAATATCGTCCTTCGTATAGCCATCCGAAACAAGAGTATCAACATGTTCCGGGCTAATAACAAGCATTGCCTCAGTCGCAAAATGGGCCTTCGGATGGAACGCAGATTCAAGACACAAAGCTAGGCTGCCAGCCAGCTGGGAAGCCAATCGACTATCCTGATCAACAATCAAGGTTGGTCCACTAGTCATAGCAAAAATGGTAATTACTGATTCTTCTGCATCAAAACCTCGTTCTACATGAAGAGGGGACCACGGATTACGCTCCTCCCATTCAGCAAAACACATTGTAAATTTTGCCGGGCTTCCAAATGTAGAGCGCTCTGTTCCGCCGGGCCGCGCACCACCAAGATTTCTTATTACAAGTCTTAAAGCTCTCCCAATGGTTGCATTAGGACGCGATCCTTGCCCTAAAGCACCTAATTTCATATTCATTCCTAGAGTATGTCTAATTGGCCCATTTACTACCATTAAAGGGAAAGCTCCCATAGTGGTTGCCATAACTCCGTGAATATTAAACTCATCCGAACATACCGCTTCAACTCCAGCAATAATTACAGGCATGAACTCTGGCTTACAACCGGCCATTACAGCATTTACTGCAACCTTCTCTACCGTTACCTGTCCCATATTTGGTGGCATGACAGCGATAACTTCCTGAGGATCCCTTGAAACGCTCGACAGCATCCGAATTACTCGTTCCGGTGTCGGCGGAACCAACGGCAACCCATCACCGAAACTCTGGTCAGCCATAAAGTCAAATTCATCGTCCATAGGAGCTATTTCAATTCGCCTCGCACGCAATGGGCTCTTTGTAGATTCGGCGTAAAGCCTATCTGCCACAATAGGGTCCACTGAAAGTGAGCCGCAACCGGGCCGCCATTCGGGCAGCTCAGACCAAGCAAACTGAAGCTCAGAGAGCTCGCAACTAGAACACAAACCAGAAATCGTCTTCTTCCACTCATCGCGAAAAAATCCGGATAGTCTGCTCGCTATGCGCCCTTCACTATCGCAAACTATGAAAGCAGGAACTGTATCTATATTGGACGCAAACGAGACAGATAGACTAGAGTCATCGAGCAATGGGTAGCTAGGTTTAAATCTATCTGCAAGGATCTGATTGCCCGCTTTCGTTTGTCCTACCACATAAACATCAACATCAGCTGAAATATGTTGATAAAGAGCTTCCAATATGGGCATCACTTCTATACATGTCGGACAGTCTTCCTTAACAAAGCAAACGACAGAAGGCTTGCTTGCAGGAAACGCATACGATTGTCCGCTATGAGATTCCAACGAGAAACTCGGTAAACTATCCGCAAGATCAGTCATTTTTCCTCAATTTCATTATTTTTTTCTTAATGTAGCTCAGTTTTACCGAACATATCCAAGAGTAAAGAGTATTATTGTAAAAAACTGTATCTATTAACCAAAACATCCTGGATAAAACTATGATTGACAGTATAAATCATGTAGACGAACTCGTGCTCTCCATAAACAACTTTATAAGGGAGACCATTATTCCATATGAAAAAGATCCTCGTAATGAAGATCATGGGCCTAACCCTTCTTTAAGAAAGGAACTAATATACGAAGGATCAAAAGCTGGATTAATAGCACCACAGCTCCCTTCTTCTCTAGGTGGGTATGATCTAAACCACAAAGAAATGGCAAAAATCTTTAGAGCTTCTGGTTATTCTCTCTTAGGGCCTATCGCGATGAATATTATGGCTCCTGATGAAGGCAATATGCACCTCCTGGAAAAAGTAGCAACGCCTGAACAACAAGAACAGTTTTTAAAGCCGTTGGCAGCAGGAGAAACACGCTCCGCATTCTTGATGACTGAACCAGATGGGGGAGCAGGATCAGATCCATCAATGATGTCAACAATCGCTGAAAAGAATGGGAGTGACTGGATAATTAATGGTCGAAAGACATTTATCACTGGTGGGGACGGTGCAGCCTTTGGAATCATAATGGCTAAAACCGGTGAATCGGCGACTATGTTTTTAACTGATATGCAATCACCAGGCATAGAAATCGATAGAATACTTGAAACAATCGATAGCTCTATGCCTGGAGGACATGCCATCATTAATCTCAAGAACGTCCGCATACCTGAAACACAGATACTAGGGGAACTTAATGAAGGGTTTCGCTACGCACAAGTTCGGTTAGCACCAGCCAGATTAACCCACTGCATGCGTTGGTGGGGAGCGGCAAAAAGAGCCCACGATATTGCTACTGATTATGCTTGTATCAGAGAGGCATTCGGAAAACGCCTGATAGATCATGAAGGAGTTGGTTTTATGCTCGCCGATAATCTAATAGACCTAAAGCAAGCCGAATTACTAATTGATTGGTGCGCTGATATATTAGATTCAGGATCGAAGGGCACCGCAGAATCGAGTATGGCTAAAGTAGCTGTCTCAGAAGGACTATTTCGAATAGCAGATCGATGTGTTCAAATCCTAGGAGCAACCGGAGTTAGCAAGGACACGGTTGTAGAACAAGTATTTCGTGAAATAAGAGCGTTCCGCATCTACGACGGACCATCTGAAGTACATCGATGGTCTTTGGCAAAAAAAATAAAAAGGGAGCGCAACTAAATAGCCTTCCACACAAAATAAAAGATTGGTGCGGTCAAGTAAACTCGGCAATTACAGGGGCATGATCTGATGCAGTCATGCCTTCAATTTTTTTACGATAATCACGATCAGTTTGGATTTCAATAAGCTGATCAGTAAGGTTAGATGTTGCTAAAATAAGATCAATTCGGAGTCCGTGGTCTTTATAAAAAGAACCAGCACGATAATCCCACCAGGAGAAAGTTCGTTCGGACGGATACTTATACCTGAATAAATCGGTCAACCCCTGATCAAAAAGACCATTTAGACAAGCACGCTCTTCGGCAGTTTGAAATATATTTCCTTCCCCAGCCACACCTTTCCACCCATCTATAGCTGCCGGAACAACATTAAAATCACCGCAAATGATGGCCGAATCTGAAACAGACGTTTCAATATAATTCCTAAGGCTATCAAACCAACCTAGTTTCCTTTGAAAATCTGGATGATCCAACGCCTTTCCGTTGGGGCAATAAACCGTAATAAAATCAAAAAGGTTATCAATTCTAACATTAAGAAATCTAGCGCCCAACTCTACTTGATCAGCAAGCCCAATCTGCTGAACATCGATAGGCAAGCGAGAAAGTACCGCGACACCATTCCAAGCTTTTTGCCCATGGGTAATTACTTCATACCCGAGAGCATTAAATGGCTCATGACGAAACCCATCATCGATCAATTTAAGCTCCTGCAAGCCGACTACATCTGGTTGTTTATCCGCCAACCAGCGAAGCAAATACTCCTCCCTAGCCCTGAACCCGTTGATATTCCAAGTAGCAATTTTCATCAGACAATTGTAGCGTTAAAAATTAAAAAAACACGACTTACTACAAAATGAATGCACAAGAAAATTTTCGCGATGAAACTCGCATTTGGCTCGAAAAAAACTGCCCAGAGGGAGCTAAAGGGCCTGGACCGATTCCTTGGGGAAGCAGCAAGATAGAGCTTAAGCCAGATTTAAAAAAATGGTTAGAGCTGATGGCGGAGCGCGGTTGGACAGTGCCTACTTGGCCAAAAAAGTTTGGTGGGGCTGACCTTAATAGAGAGCAGTATGTTATTTTAGTCGAAGAACTAAAACGCATTAATGCTAGAACACCGCTAACGGGCAGAGGGGTAAATTATATTGGGCCAACCATTCTTGAAATGGGAACGGATGAGCAAAAAGCTCGATGGCTTCCCGGAATTGCAAAAGGCGAAGGTGGATGGGCAATGGGTTATTCCGAGCCGGGTGCAGGGTCAGATCTGGCAAGCTTAAGTACACGAGCAGATTTGATTGAGAACAAATACATAATAAACGGGCGCAAAATCTGGACCTCAGATGCGATAGACTGCGACTACATCTTCGTTCTTGTTCGAACTGACCCAAATAGACCGAAACATGAAGGAATAAGTCTGATTCTAGTAGACATGGACCAACCAGGTGTAATCGTTAACCCTATTAAACTATTATCTGGAGCATCCCCGTTTAATGAAACTCTTTTCGAAAACGCCATAGCAAACCCTAAAGACGTCGTAGGCGGTCTAAACCGGGGATGGACAGTCGGCAAACGCTTATTGCAATTTGAACGATCCACGCATGCGGGAATAAATATTTCAGGCTCACAGGGCGGGCTTACCCACACCAGTCGAATGCCCGACAAAATTAAAAAATATGTTAATTTAAAGAATGGCCAGCTAACCAACCCACTTATCCGAGATAAACTGATTAGATACGAACAAAATTTCTATGCGCAAACCCTCACTCAGAAACGAGCAATAGAAGAGCTGCAAGCTCGCGCGCCTACCTTTACTTCTTCCGCTGTCAAATTAACCGGCGCTCTTAATACGCAGGAAGCGGATGAGCTTTTAATAACTGCAATGGGAACCAAGGGGTTAGGCTGGCGAGGTGAGGCTTTCCACCCAGATGAACTTGAAGCAACGCGCACCTGGTTGCGCCAAAAGGCACTCACTATAGCGGGCGGAACTAAAGAAATTCAATTAAATATCATAGCTAAACGAGTTTTAGGTTTGCCTGATTAACTCTAAAATATGGTATTTAGATATGGGAATTAATAACAAAACGATGCATAGAGGTTGTCAATCCGTATTCGATACTAATGGGGAAACCCTGTTTTTAGGAGAGTGGGACCCATTAGCTCTTTTCGAAGCTATTTCAGATAACGAAGTTACCTACTGGGAAGGTCGACGAGTGCTAGATATCGGTGCAAATACTGCTGGCTTGAGCCTAGAAATCGCCAGGAGGGGGGCTTCGGTAGTAGCTTTAGAACCGGACCCTTATCTTAACAGTCGCTCTATGACCCTCAATCTAATAAATCAACTTGCTAATGAGGAAGGGTTATCTATTTCCTGCGAAAAAGCTGGCCTGTTTGACGCGCATCAGTTTGGAAACTTTGATACGGTTTTATGTCTCGGACTGATATACCATTTCAGAGACCCTCAATATTGTCTAGATTATCTTTCAACTATGCGGATGCAACATCTGATAGTTTCATGTCAAACAGAACCAGGTGAAGAACTAATTCTCCATAACCGCAGAGGGTTAGGATCACTACCTAAAGATTTTTTTCCAGAATCAACCATCCTAACTGGCTGGCATCCTACTCGGCCTTTATTTGAACGAATGCTGCAATGGGCAGGTTTCACAGACATTAGAGCGCTCACGGACCCTACATATAACTTCCCACAGAAACCATCTGGGCTAACTAACTCCGCTTATTACAAGGCCACACAAGCAAAAAGCACATACCCCGGGATAAACCGCCAGCTATACTACCCTCGATAATAAAAGATTATCAGTTTGCCAGCTTCCACCTTACCGTTCGATCAGGAAACAATAGCCTAGATGCAATTTAAGTATATCAATCACTCATAGCGTCCAGAATCAAAGAACGAATACATGCAGGCACAAGTGGAGCGTCCCCATTGACCAATTCAATAACGCAATTTTGAGATCGATTAGATTCAACCTCCCTCGATATCGTAGTGACCTCTGCCTGGTACTCTGTCGTTAAACTTAGGTTGGAATAAGCTTGATTAACAATCAGGAAATCTGGTTCTTGAGGATTAGGCCAAATAGCACAAGCCTCCCCATTTCCACAGATTTGTCCATCGTTATCCATATCGGTTCCAGTAATAAAGGAATAAACAGCCGGCGGTATATCGTTAAGAACAAAAGAATACTCTCCATTTACCGCATTGATACCTCCAGAAACAAAATACACGTTCTCTGAATTAACATCGTAGAGGAAAGCCTGCATTCGACCAGCATTGGGATCGGTAGGAATATTATCCGGAAAAACTTCAAATTGAATTGCTAAGTCTTTTGTATTGGCGTCTGATATAAACTGCACCGTTTCTTGATAGATCCCCTCACCCAAGTCTCCTCTATCAACTACAATTGTATAATCACCAAGACCATCACTGCTTCCCGGTGCAGTAACAACAACATTCACAGCCGATGATTGAACTGAAGTAATGTTAAGGGTTCCATCACCCGCATTATATGCCGAAACAAGGCCCTCCGTGCCAGACACACCGAAATTTAAGCTGTCCGTCGATAAGCTCAGTCGCGCAGGAAAGCTTACCTCAAGACCATTAGCAAGGGCCTCAGCAGTTTCAACGGCTTTAAAAGCATCTAATCTGCCATAGCCAAATTCATTATCATAACCAGGATCACCAACATCATCATTTAACAATTCAGATGCGATCGACGCATCTAATTGCAAGGGGGTCATAGCCGGAAAAATATCTCGCATCAATGAAACAACCCCTGCCACGTGAGGAGTTGCCATCGATGTGCCATTATATGCCGCGTAGCCAGAACCAAATACCTCCCCATCGCGAGATCCAATAGTACTCCATATCCCTACCCCTGGGGCTGCAATATCCACAAATTCGTTATAGGTTGAAAACGAAGCACGGGTATCGCTTTGGGTAGTAGCTCCTACTGATACTACTCCTTCGTAAGAAGCCGGATAGGAAACTGAACCGGGAAAATTCGACCCTGCACCATTTCCAGAAGCAGCAATTACAATAACCCCTTCATTCCGGGCATCTTGAATAACCGATTCAGTAAACGCATCATAACCAGGACCGCCTAAGCTCATATTAATCACATCTGCTTTTTTAGAAGGAAGTTGTCCCGAACTATTAGTTAACCCAGCCGCATATAAAATTGACTGCTGAATATCATAAGAAGATCCTCCATAACAACCAAGAACACGCAGATCCATTAACTCTACATCCCAGTTAATACCGGCTACGCCGGTAGCATTGTTAGTCGTGGCTCCTACCGTTCCACCCACATGCGTTCCATGCCAACTGCTGCTATATTGCGCATCAACACATAGCGGATTCTCAGTTCCATCACCAGGATCACTGGGGTCATTATCAATACCATCTCCATCACCAGCGTTCCCTGTATCACTTATAAAATCATAACTATCGGCAGAAATACTCGCCGATATATCTGGATGGTCGTGTCTTATTCCAGTATCAATAATTGCTACCACGGTACTCCCAGTACCCGTAGTCTCATCCCATACCTCGGGCATTCGGATTTTATCGTAATGCCATTGATCTCCACTTTGATAAAGTTCGTCATCAGGAACAAGCAAGGGACGATACATGAAGTTGGGCTGTACAGTTTTAAAATAGGGGGTAGATCCCATTTTTTTAGCCATTAACAAAGTAGCTAATGTCTGTTCTTGCCTGTTGGAAACTGTCGTATTTAGACTCGTTGACCACAATTCACTAAGTGGCATAGCATTTTGGTTAAACTTATACAAATGCGGTCCCTTATAGTCAGAGGATTGACTACCAATAATCTGGTGGACACCCATTGACCCTAAAAAGGTAGCTGACGGCAAAGCTGTTGCTATTTTATTTTCATCCGCCAACAACTGGCCTGTAGCCAACTCCGCATCGCCATTCCATCCATGCGATGCAAGCGCTACCCCACCACCTATTTCAAGCAAGTACGTCGAGGCACCTGAATATGCATAAACTTCGATGTACCAGCCTCCAGAACTCGGAACAGTCACGGATTCATACAATGTATTATAGCCTACAGAGTAGTCGATTAAGGTTCCTCCAGCATCATAAAGCCCTATGTCTAGATCGCCTTGAGTAGGATCACCACTAATTAAATTCACCACATCACCCGCTGCTGCACTAAAGAAATACAGATCGCTTCTATCCCCACTAGCATACGTATTCCCAGAACCATCATAATCAGGACCTTGCCCTGCTACATTTGCATAACCTGAGATTATTGAAGGATTAAATACTCTTTGAGAACTAGCGAAATTATCATTTGAAAACGCACTAGAACCCGAGTCATTAACGTCACTGTCAACGAAATACGAATCTGGTATCACAATCGCACCACTAACGGTAAGGTTGCCCACGACGGCACTGATGTTTATCTGGGCGGTAACTGTATGCGAATAGCCATCTGAATTAGTAACGGTCAGCGAAACGTCATAAGTCCCCTCCGTCAAATATATGTACTGAAACACCGCCTCCTCACTGACCACAGGAGCACTCGCTGAGTCCAAATCTCCAGTGTCCCATAAGATCGATGTGATAACGTCATTCGAATTTTGTGGGTTCCCAGCCAAACTTGCGCTTGCGTTAAAACTAACCCTCAACGGCGCATTTCCTTCTGTTACATCAAGAAAAATTTTAGCCGTCGGAGGTGTCAAAGTATCATCCAAGGGCTCGTCATCACGGTCATCATTGACACCATCATTATCATCATCCTCATCAGAAGCCATGCCAGTTAGCTCGCAGTCAGAATCACAGTCGTTAGGACGCCCGTCGTTATCTGTGTCCAACCGTCCGTCTAAGGATATAAGAGGATAAAAGTCAGATTCATCTTCCACCCCGTCTCCATCATCATCGGTATCAGCATTATTTCCTATCCCATCACTATCAGTATCAGTCGTTTCAGTAGGATCAAAAGGAAAAGCATCAATCGTATCTCGGGCGCCATCATTATCATCGTCGGGATCAAAATCATCGGGAAGGCCATCGCCGTCATTATTTGGCGCCTCTGAGGGGAAAGGAACTGCCTCAAATAGAGCCTCAGGAGTACTAACTGATTCAAACTCAGTAACCGTTATTTCAGCTAATCTAAGCGAGTTAATCGATCCGACTAAATCGGTTTGTAAGGCTTCTACTATAGCGCTGGCAGATGATTCGGTGGGATTCATGCTGCCACTTGCTATTAACGTGTTTGCCATTGCAATAGCCGAGGAGATTGCCGTCCATCCGGATGGATCAATCATCCTGTTATCATCAGGATTTATTAGCTCTCTTATTGTATCCACATTGGTTAGATCAATCTTTGATTCGACGGCCCTATTCGACAATCCGAGATGTAAAACACCGCCATAATTTAATAGATCATCTATCTCACCGGTTGCAGCAGTCATCCCCTGCAATACAACTGCTAACTGCTGGTTAATTCGCTGCAGGGTCTTAGCTTGTTCGTCTCCATTAAGGGCTTGATCCCAAACGTCCATGCTCAAAACCTCTTGAACATTAAGACCTATGCCCAAACCCTCCAAAATCAACCCTTGTGAATCGATAGCTATAGAAGGATCCGAAGGTCTCATCAGCACGAAGGTAAGGGGCGTAATCATGGACATCTGCGCAGAATCTTCTGGAAGATCCGCTGCAAGTAAGAAATTTGACAGAGCCACATCCGTTGCCGTATCGGTTCCTCCTGATGCAATCAATATAGGGTAGACGTCAGTGGTTGGTTCTTCCTCAACTTGCGGCAGCACGAAGTAACCTGCATCGTTAGTTAAAGTAGATTGTTCATTGGAATTATGAATACCGTCAGCATTCAGATCAACCCAAACCGTAGCACCCTTGATCGGAGCGTCAACTAAACGTCCTTCTATATTATCAAGGACCACAACATTTATCGCTCGCGATGACGACCTTTGCCCATCAGAGGCTAGTACAATAACCTCATATACATTATCACCATTACTATCCTGAGGGTTTTCAAAATCGGGTTCCGATCCAAACACTAAAGTTCCAGTGCTGGAGATCGAAAATAAATTAGAATCAGCTCCCGCTGACAGTGAAAAAGTAACAAGAGAACCCTCTGGATCAGTTGCAGTAATGGTTCCAACTTCTGTATCACCTTCCCTAACTTCTAAATTACCTGGGTCTAAAATATTAGGCGGGGAATTACTCGGGCTAGATCCTCCGCTACCTCCACCACAACCGTAAAAAAGGATGGTGAAAAAAGAGACAAACAATAACCTCATAAAAAAACCCTAATTTTTGCTTAAGCTAATACAATCCTATTTGGCAACCAAGAACATAAAATGTACCTGATTTCTAAAACTAATTACCAGTTTATCAATAAAAAACTCATCCTAGCCACTACCCCCAAAATGAAATATCACAATCGCTTGCAGCTCTAAGAAAAACTGCCATTAATAGAACTTCAAACAAGTTATGAAATCGATACATTGAAAATAAGTGTTTTAACCTAGATTACATGCAGCGCAATAAAAACTATCCCCCATAGAATTTTAAACAGCGTCTCTGCGACGCCAATACGCTCTGCCTGTTGTTTTTTATCTATAGCTATCGACTGTTGAACTTCCTCTAGAACCAGTCCCTCTGATTCTGTAACCTTAGAATTACTATCGACTGATTGAGATAGGCACGGATTATCATGAATTTCTGGGTTTAACTGATCTAAAACCATCGATTCCTCGGGAAACTCGCATTTTTCTGACCATCCGAACCCCCCAGCAAGAACAGGGCAACTTAAAACTATCAATACAACACCAAAAAACAATCTCATGGTTATAACCGCTTTGTAAACATTCGCACTCTAATGTAAGCGCAGGAAATGGAAAAATAATGGAACCCAAACTAAATGATTTGGAGATAATCTTGAGAGAATCAGAACATACCGCACCAGCCTAAGTGGCTATCTAAGGATTCAGATACTTCTCAGAAGTTATATAAGCTCGCTGAGAAACCTTCCATACTCACAATCAGCCTGGTGATCTGGACAGTCATCGGATCCCAAAAGTATCTTCACCTCCAGCAGCGCATCCTCTACCCAACTGGCATCGCCATCATACGGGATAATCGATGTATTAAACTCCATATAGGCTTTCTCCGTATTACTCTCATCAATCATGCCCTTCTTATTTATATTTTGTCCGTCAACATATAGGAAATAACCCGTATCACTTACGGAAAACCCTTTTTGTCGCATGATCCACTGATACATTTCCATCTGCCTCTTATATCCCGCTTTCCAAGGACCGTTTAGAAAATCCTCATCCAATGCCTTGGGGTTTTTCCCCAATTGCGCTGTGCTTTTATAATCAACAATATGTAATTTGCCAGTATCCGCATCTTCCCATACATCATCCAGTCCTCCTCCAAAACATATATTGGTCTTACTATGCACCGTGTTAAAATGCTGGGGACTTAAAGCAAAATGAAGTGATGTTTCCCACTTCTGCATATCTTCGTGAAAAAAAGGCCTAAGATGCGACAACCCATTGTCCATCATAATGGGATGGGGGGACTGACCTCTATAGCGGTCGAAATCGCGCTTTAAAAGTATGTCGGTATTAGTATTTAAGTTAAAGCCGGGCAAAGACGGAAAATGAACACCCTTAACGCGATCTAACCAAAAACAAGCACGACAACGGACAAAACTTTCTAGTTTTCCTCTAGACAATTCGTAAGGTTCAGACCTTTCCGACTGATACTTTCCGCGGTGTCTTGCCATATGTTAAATCATTTGGAGCGGGAAACGAGATTCGAACTCGCGACCCCAACCTTGGCAAGGTTGTGCTCTACCAACTGAGCTATTCCCGCTAGTTACACTATGAACCCTTTATTCTGACCTAACGGCTAAAAAAAACAAGAAAGATAAATTACTCAGAAATCAATCCTGAATAGATATCTTCATTATGGGCATTAGGATCTCGCCCCCTCTTATCCCCCAACCCTCCGCCACCAGGAGTTTCTAAAACCAAGATTTCTCCCTCGGGAATTACGTCTCGACCTTTGCCGGATAGCTCGCGCCCACCTTTTATGTAAACTCTTCCAGTCGCGCCCGCACCACCTCCCATCCTTCCAAAAGCACGATGATGAATCCGATCAAACATCTTTGAAATAACGAAGGATTTGCCGGTTGAATGGGCAATTTCAATGGTTTGCCCAAATCCACCACGAAATCTCCCGTCCCCAGCAGAGTTCGGTCTGTATTCCTTACGCCAAAATATCAGCGGAGAAGTCACTTCGTTAATCTCAGTCGGAGTCGCTCGAACCCCAGAAGGAAAAGCAGTCGTCGAAAGACCATCTTTTCCTGGCCTAGCACCTGTACCACCATTAAAAATTGGATTGATTACAAATTCCTCTCCATCGCCAGAATTAGATAAAGATGAGTTAAGAAAAACTGGATTCCAGATACAAGATGCTCCCTCAGCTGGAACCAGATCAGGAATTACTTTGCCCAAAGCGCCGAGAACAACATCCGGCAGCATCTGTCCCACCGCATGACGAGCTGAAACCGCTCTAGGAGGACGAGCATTTAACAGGCTCCCTTCTGGTGCAACCACCCTAATTAGATCTAAAGAGCCAGAATTATTTGGTATATCATTACCGACAACACACCTAACACCGAATGATGCATAAGCCTCTGTATAAGCTATAGGGACATTAATACCTTTTCGAGATGCCTCCGAGGATCCCGAAAAATCTATATCAATGCCGGCCTCAGATACTGAAACCACACACGCTAGCTTTACCGGAACATCATACCCATCGATCATCATAACATTGGAGTAATCCCCATATGGCAAACTCTGAATCTCCTTAAGCATAGCCTGACGCGAATTATCCAGTATCACGTCGGCCACTTCATCCAAAGATGATAGACCAAAATCCTCCATTAGAGCCAAGAGCTGCTCTGCACCATTATCGTTACAGGTAGCCAAGGAATACAAATCTCCTTCGGCCACTATTCCGTCGCGGACATTGGCAAGAATGAGGGAAAAAAGGGTTTCATTACGCAGCCCCCTTCTGAATAGATAACTAATTGGGATCCTAATACCTTCCTCATACAAATCGTTGGCATCAGGCCCAAAACCCCGACCACCCACATCAGCTATATGACTGGTTGAAGCAAATAAAGCCACGCATTTGCTATCAAAAAAGACCGGGGTTACTGCGGTAAAATCATTTAAGTGCCCAGTTCCATCCCAAGGATCATTCGTTAATAAAACGTCACCCTGATGGAGAGTAGATACAGGATATTTAGCTATGAATTTTCCCACCGACAGAGCCATGGCGTTTACATGACCAGGAGTCCCCGTTATAGCTTGGGCCAACATACGCCCCTCCACATCGAATACTCCAGCAGAAAGGTCTCCCGCCTCTCTTACCACCGTAGAAAAAGCGGTACGCATCAAAACCTGGGCCTGCTCCTCAACTATTGCAAGCAATCGACTCCATATCAGCTGAATTTGTAGAGCTTTATCCATTAATATGTGCTCCTCGTCTTTCTATAAGGAGATCGCCAGTTGCCATTACTTTAGCTTGGAAACTACTCGGAACTATGGAAGTGGTTTGACCTTCAATAACGGCAGATGGTCCCTCAACAAGATCCCCAGGCGCCAGATCAGAGCGAGCATATCGTTTAGCTGTAACAGTTTTCTGCAATCCAGGATCGAAGAAAGATATAAGCTCATTATTGGCCTGAGTAACCCCAAATGTTTTTATGGCGTCGATCTGAGAGATAACCTTACGAGATTTTTTTTGTCTCAGAGTCAATGTCCAACTGAGTACTTCAATATCGAGCCCAGCAATTAGACGACCGTATAGGCGCCTGTATTCATCTTCAAAAGCAGCACGTAATTCCTGAGGTTGCATCAGTAACTGTTTAGTAGCAAGAGCCACACTTATTTCATAACCCTGTCCTAAGTAACGCATATAAGCCTTGATTACTTCCTCAAACTCGCCATCACTTGCAGCGCTTTGAACTATTTCCTGTGCTTCCAAACGCATATCGCCAATGTCTTTGTTAACGCTGTCCAAATCAATACTTGATAGTCTGGTGTACCGACTCCTAACTACCTCATAACTAACAGGAGCAACCAAAAATCCAATCGCAGACCCCACGCCGGCATCATTAGGAATAATTATTCTATTAACTTTCAACTTGTCAGCCAGATGAGCTGCGTGGAGAGGAGCGGCGCCCCCGAAGGCAACCATACTACTTCCTTGCAAATCAGCACCCCACTCCATTGCATGAGCACGAGCTGCTAATGCCATATTTTCATTAACAACCTCACTAATGCCAACCGCAGACTGCTGCTCATCAATATTGAACCGCGAACCAATGCTTTTTAGCAACGCTTCTGCAGCTGCATTGGGGTCTAAAGTTAACTGGCCACCAGCGAACGTATGCACGTCTAACTTGCCTAAAACAAGGTCAGCATCGGTCACTGTAGCTTCCGTACCACTCTTTCCGTAACAAGCTGGACCTGGCTCAGAGCCGGCACTATCAGGACCAACACTTATCCTGTTTAACTTATCGATTCGTGCGATGGATCCACCCCCAGCTCCTATCTCTACCATTTCAATAACTGGAACACGGATAGGCAGACCACTCCCCTTTTTAAACCTATATGCTCTTCCAACCTCAAAGGCTCTTGAGAGCAAGGGCTCTCCGTCGCTTATCAAACACATCTTTGCCGTAGTCCCACCCATATCAAAAGAGAGAATGTTATCCAGCGCCAAATCTAATCCTAGTTTTGCGGCGAGAATCGCCCCGCCTGCTGGACCGGACTCTACTAGTCGGATTGGATATTCCGAAGCATTCTGTAACGTAGTTAATCCTCCACCCGAAGTCATCAAAAGCATAGGACAAGCGATCCCGACACCTTTTAATTTGGATGATAAGCTTCTCAAATAGGTTGTCATCAACGGTTTGATATAAGCATTAGCGCACGCGGTAGACAGCCGCTCATACTCTCGTATCTCGGGACAGACCAGAGAGGAAAGCGTCAGCGATATTCCAGGAAAACGGTCTTTAAAATAGTCGGCGACTAAAGCCTCATGTGAATTATCTACATACGAATGCAAAAACCCAATTGCGACACTTTCGACTCCATGAGTCTCAATAAGATCGCCTGCCTTTTCTACAGACGAATAATCTAAGGACATCAACTCCATCCCTCGCGCATCAATCCGCTCTATAATTGGAATTCTCAAGGAGCGAGGGACAAGAGGTGATGGTCTATCGATGTTGATATCGTACTGATCAAATCGATTCTCCAAAGCCATCTCGATAGAATCTCTATGTCCTGATGTTGTCAGCAAAGCAGTTTTAGCTCCAGTGCGCTGAATTAGCGCGTTAGTAGCCAAAGTAGTTCCATGAAGAAATGATTCCGCATTCGTTGCTGGCAGGCCGGTCCTCTTAAGAAGCTCCTCTACGGCGCGCATCACTCCTTGCGCAGGATCCCCATATGTAGTCAACACCTTTGCGACTTCCCGTTCTCGTGTATCTGCATGCTCGAGGACTACATCAGTAAAGGTGCCTCCTATATCAGCCGCTAACCTAAACTTCGTTTCCATCTTCCATCTCTAACTCGTAATTATTAGTACTAAATTGCCATAGTTTTGTTCCAAAAAATAAGATTAGAGTAACGGCAATCATTCCTACAGCACAAATCAATAATGCGGTCTTCGGCCCCCAATGCTCAGACAAATAACCGCATAGCAATGCGCCTAGGGGGCCTGAACCCATAAAAGAAAGCCCATAAAAACTCATGACTCTACCTCGCTGATCAGCGGGAGCCTGCTCTTGCATAATTGTTCGGGACATAGTGATAGCTATACCCCCTGATAGGCCCCAAATTAAGGCTACTCCCACCGCCCAGTAAAACTGCGATGGAATTCCAACTGAAGCCAAAGCGATAGCACCAAGAATGTGCGATAGGATAAGAGCTCGCCCTGGCCTTTGAACATCGCCCAGCCGGAAAAGAAGAAAGATGGAAGCAAGCAATCCAAAAGAATTAACCATGTTCATAATTGCCAGGTCCTGCGAAGAACCCAAATGGATATCTCGAACAAGCAATGGAATTGTTACAACAAAAGAACCCATAAAAAACAAACCCATCGCTACATTCTGAATAACAATAAGGCGCATGGATGATGAACTAAACACAGTAATTGCTCCTTGCTTCAAGGAGTTCGCTAAAGATAGATGCGCCGAGGGAGCTGAATATCGCGGAAGCTGAATAAGCCGAAACATTGCCACACCAAAAACCAAAAAGAGAGTATGAAATAATAAAACTAACTCTGGACCAAACCAATCGGTAGTAGCAGCTATAGTAAAACCCAATAGTTGCCCAGAAAACTGGACCATGCTTGCTATCATAACGGTCCTCTGCACACGCCCTGATGCAACAAAGTTAAGCAACCCATCGCGTGCGGGATTAGCAAAAGCTGCTACTGTCCCCATCATTAAAGCGTAGAAAATCATGCTCGAATAATTCAAACGGTCCGAAAATAAAAGAAATATCAGGATGATAGGATTTATTGCGGCCAAACCACACGCGACCACTACAACCCTATGAGGACCCAAACGATCCGCAATACTTCCCCCAATAAGCATGAATAAAGTTCCCGGTAGCAACAAACACATTTGAGCTATACCTAGAAGCTCCGGCGAAGATCGCAGCTCCATCGCTACCAACCAAGCAAAAAGGACCCCTTGGATCCCAAAGCCAGCGAACCAACCCCCGGTACCTAGCATGTAGTAAAAAATTGGGCGCATAATGAAAGCAAGATCCATGAGACTTAACCTGAAATTATAACCCAGCGAAAATAAACAGTGTGGAGGAGATTAAAATAACTGGTTTTTCTTGGCTGGCGGACGCGCACTTAGCACGTTATCCTGACGCTACCCAAATAATGGAAATCCGGGCTGGAGGATACATGCAGGACATTATTGAAGAACTGAATGCAAAAAAGGCTGCCGCAGATTCCGGTGGGGGCGAAGATCGCATCAACGCTCAACATGATAAAGGCAAACTTACCGCCCATGAAAGACTAACTATTTTGCTAGACGATGGGACGTTTGAGGAATGGGACAAACTAGTTGAACATAGATGCAACGACTTTGATATGGGAAATAAACACTACCCTGGAGATGGCGTAGTGACAGGACATGGCAAAATTAATGGGAAACTTGTGTTCGTATACAGCCAAGACTTTACAGTTTTTGGCGGAGCACTATCTGAAGCGCATGCTGAAAAAATTTGCAAAGTTATGGATCAGGCAATGAAAGTTGGGGCCCCAATAATTGGACTTAATGATTCCGGGGGGGCCCGCATTCAAGAAGGCGTAGCTTCTCTCGGAGCATATGCTGAAATATTCCAACGTAATGTTCTTGCTTCCGGGGTCATTCCACAGCTCTCTCTAATAATGGGCCCATGCGCTGGCGGAGCAGTATATTCACCGGCAATAACCGATTTCATCTTTATGGTAAAAGATAGTTCCTATATGTTTGTAACTGGACCAGATGTCGTAAAAACAGTTACTCACGAAGTTGTATCTCCTGAAGAACTCGGCGGAGCAAAAGTGCATAGTTCTAAGTCTGGGGTAGCCGACTTAGCTTTAGATAATGATATTGAAGCCCTATTAACAACTCGGGAATTTATCTCTTATCTCCCTTCCAATAACCAAGAAAAAGCTCCCTTGGTAGGCACCTCAGACTCTGCGGAAAGAACCGACGAGTCGCTCAACACCCTTGTTCCTATGGATGCTTCGCAACCCTACGACATTATTGAAGCTATAGAAAAAATTGCTGATGAAGGAACATTTCTAGAACTTCAACCAGATTTCGCAAAAAATATCGTAATAGGGTTCATACGACTAGAAGGCGCAACTATTGGCGTAGTCGCCAACCAGCCTATGGTGCTAGCCGGCTGCCTAGATATAGATGAATCTAAAAAGGGGGCACGATTTGTTCGCTTTTGTGATGCATTCAACGTGCCAATCCTTACATTCGTTGACGTCCCCGGATTTATGCCTGGAACAGCCCAAGAATACGGTGGAATTATCAAACAAGGAGCTAAGCTATTGTACGCATATGCGGAATGCACTGTCCCAAAAGTGACTTGCATCACTCGCAAGGCATATGGCGGAGCTTACGATGTAATGGCATCAAAACATCTTCGCGGAGACGTAAATCTAGCATGGCCAAGCGCAGAAATTGCTGTAATGGGAGCTAAAGGGGCCGTCGAAATAATTTTTCGGAAAGATATTGGTAACGCAGATAAAATCAAAGAACGAACCGAAGACTATGAAAAAACCTTTGCTAATCCATTTGCGGCTGCCAAACGCGGTTACATTGACGACGTAATAATGCCGGAAGAATCAAGAAAAAGAATTTGCCGATCTTTTGAGATGCTTAGCAATAAGCAACTTAAAAACCCATGGAAAAAACACGGAAATATCCCACTATAGAAAAAACATGTTTAAAAAGATTCTTATAGCAAATCGAGGCGAAATAGCCTGTCGAGTAATTAAAACAGCACAAAAGTTAGGCATAAAAACGGTTGCGGTATATTCGGATCCAGATGCCAGAGCATTACACGTAAAAATGGCCGACGAAGCCATCAATATTGGACCAGCGGCTTCAACTGAAAGCTATTTAAGAGCCGATAAAATTATAGAAGCTTGCAAAATGAGTGGCGCAGAAGCAGTGCATCCCGGATATGGATTTCTTTCCGAAAATGCATCTTTTCAAAGAGACCTTGAGAAAGCGAATATTGTATTTATTGGGCCTAATGCCGAAGCAATTGAAGTAATGGGAGATAAAATTACCTCAAAAAAACTCGCTGAAAAAGCGGGGGTAAATGTCATTCCAGGATACACCGATGTAATAAGAGATGCAGAGCACGCAATCGAGGTAGCTAAGCAAATAGGCTACCCAGTAATGCTTAAAGCAAGTGCAGGTGGAGGCGGAAAAGGAATGCGCGTAGTCTATAATGATGCGGAATGCATAGAAGCTTTCGAACGTTCAGCTAATGAGGCAAGATCAAGCTTTGGAGACGACCGATTATTCGCTGAAAAATTTATAGAAGAGCCGCGGCACATAGAAATTCAAATAATTGCAGATAAGTTCGACAATATTGTCTACCTAGCTGAAAGAGAGTGCTCACTGCAACGTAGACATCAAAAAGTAATCGAAGAAGCCCCGTCTCCTTTTATCGACGTAAAAACACGAAAAGCTATGGGAAAACAAGCAGTTGCTCTAGCAGAAGCTGTTAGCTACCGCTCGGCGGGCACTGTTGAATTTATAGTCGATAAATCTAAAAACTTTTACTTTCTGGAAATGAACACACGCCTGCAAGTGGAACATCCTGTTACGGAAATGATAGTAAATCAGGATTTAGTTGAACTTATGATCCGTGTCGCTAACGACGAACCGCTGCCAATAAAACAAGCAGACGTCAAAATAAATGGATGGGCTATTGAGGCCCGCATATACGCTGAAGATCCTTCCAGAAACTTTTTACCCTCGACTGGCCGCCTAAAAAAATGTTCGCCCCCCAATGAAAATAAAAACGTGAGAGTTGATACCGGAATAATCGAAGGGAGCGAGGTCTCTATTTTTTACGACCCAATGATCGCAAAACTAACTGCCCACGGAAAAACAAGAGAAGAAGCGATCAACTTCCTCTCAGGGGCTCTTGATGCGTACTATATAAAGGGCCTATCACACAACATTAGCTTTCTTAATGCACTAATCACACATCCACGATTTAAAGCAGGCAACCTAACCACAAACTTCATTGCCGAAGAATTTCCGGATGGGTACGAGCTAGATGCCGGTACCCAAGAGGTAATTTCAAAAATGGTTGCAGTTGCAGCATTGACGCACAATGAAAGAAATGAGCGTCTAAGCCCGACCAATAGTAAATTCGAAAAGTCTGAGCAGGGAATAGCGAGCAGATGGATAGGGCTAACCAAAACAGACAATTACAACATATCAATTTCGTGGGCAGACGGCAGCTACCAAATTTCGGTTGATGATACCGAATTCATAATCCTCACAGACTGGCATGTAGGAAATCCAGTCATCGAAGCCGAAATTAACGGTAACTTGATAACCGCAAAAATCGAGAGAGATAATAGCTCTTATACGATATCTCATGCTGGAACAGAATTAAGACTACAAATCCTCTCACCAAAAATCGCCGAACTAAACAAGTACATGATAGAGAAAAAAAGCTCAGATAGCGGCAAATATCTATTATCGCCAATGCCCGGATTACTTGTAGACCTGAAAGTAGTAGAAGGAGACTCGGTAAAAGAGGGAGATGAACTCGCCATAGTTGAAGCAATGAAAATGGAAAATTCCCTAAGGGCTGAGCAAGACGGATCAATAGGAGTTATTCTGTCAGAAGTCGGCGATAGCCTGGAAGTTGATCAAATAATCCTCGAATTTAACGATAGCGATGCCTGAACTCCATAATTAGGCTATTTCCTCGAGCTCTATTAATGTCCCGAAAAAATCTTTTGGATGAAGAAATACAACTGGAAGGCCGTGCGCCCCAATTTTCGGTAGACCATCACCAAGCACTGTTGCTCCATCCCTAATAAGAACATCTATCGCAGCATCTAAATCAATAACCTCATAGCAAATATGATGCATACCCCCCTTCGGATTCCTCTCCAGAAAGCTTGAAACGGGAGATTTCTCACCAAGCGGATGAAGTAATTCGATCTTTGTATTAGGCAATTCTACAAAAATAGTAGTAACGCCATGTTCAGGAAGATCCAAAGGGTCCGATACCTTCGCTCCAAACGTATTTTCGTATGTTTTTGCTGCAGCCTGTAAAGATGGAACTACAATTGCAATATGATTTAACCTACCAATCATAAACCTATCCTCTATCGATTTTTCCCTGGAATTAATTTAAGTATGTCGCTCGCTGCCTCCGGTATATTCGTCCCCGGGCCGTAGATAGCGTGAACTCCGCAATTGTAGAGAAACTCATAATCTTGCTGCGGAATGACGCCGCCAACCACAACAATAATATCCGCCAATCCCAATTCATTTAGCTGACCAATGAGTTCTGGAACAAGCGTCTTGTGCCCTCCAGCCAACGTCGAAACACCCACCACATGAACGTCATCCTGTTTCACCTGATGAGCTGCTTCGGACGGAGTTTGAAATAGAGGTCCCATTTTTACGTCGAACCCTAAATCCGAGAAAGCATTTGAGATCACTTTCGCGCCACGATCATGACCATCTTGCCCCATTTTTAATACCGTAATGGAAGGTTTTTTGCCTTCGAGCTCGGTGAAAACCTTAATTTCATTGGATATCTGAACAAACTGTTCATCATCCTGATATGCTGAAGCGTAAATGCCTGGAGTCATTCGAGTAACCGGCTCATGTCTACCCCAAACTTCTTCTAAAGCATCCGAGATCTCTCCAACCGTAGCTCGTTTTCTCGTTGCCTCAACTGCTAAAGAAAGTAGATTGGCGCTATTTGATTTAGCCCCTAGCGTTAACTGCTCTAGCGATTCCCGTGTGCTGGACTCGTCTCTTGACATCCTTACCTTTTCTAACCTTCGAAGCTGCGCCTTTCGAACCTTAGAATTATCTACTTCAAGAACCTGGACATCTGAATCCTCATCTTGATCGACTTTGTATTTATTTACACCAACGATGACATCTTCACCTCTCTCCACTCGCGCTTGTCGCCTAGCGGCGGCTTCCTCAATACGCTGCTTGGGCATTCCTTCGACGACAGCTTTAGTCATACCCCCCATAGTTTCTACTTCATTGATTAACGCTCTAGCTGATTCAACAATCGAATTAGTCAAACTCTCGACATAATAGCTTCCTCCTAATGGATCTACAGTTCGGGTAATCTGCGATTCTTCTGCAACGATTATCTGAGTGTTTCGAGCTATACGCGCTGAGAATGGTGTCGGAAGGGCTATTGCTTCATCTAATGCATTAGTATGGAGACTCTGAGTTCCACCTAAAACAGCTGCCATTGCCTCAATGGTTGTGCGGATTACATTGTTGTAGGGGTCCTGTTCCTGCAAGGAAACCCCGGAAGTTTGACAGTGGGTACGCAGCATCAAGGAGGCAGGATTCTTAGGCGAAAACTGCGACATCAGTTCTGCCCAAAGTATTCTTGCGGCACGAAGCTTGGCCACTTCCATAAAAAAGTTCATGCCAATGCAGAAGAAGAAAGAAAGTCGCGGAGCGAAGGCATCGATTTCCTCCCCAGCAGCTAATGCAGCACGAACATATTCAATACCATCGGCAAGCGTAAAAGCCACTTCCTGAACGGCATTAGCTCCAGCTTCTTGCATATGGTAACCGGAGATAGAAATGGAATTAAATCGCGGCATATTCTGTGCGGTATATCCTATGATATCAGCTACAATACGCATGCTCGGCTGTGGAGGATAAATAAACGTATTTCGTACCATAAACTCCTTCAAAATATCATTTTGAATGGTCCCACTAAGGTCCTTGGGACTGACACCTTGTTCCTCTCCGGCAACGATATAGCCTGCCATCACTGGCAATACAGCTCCATTCATCGTCATTGATACAGACATTTGATCCAAAGGAATACCATCAAACAAAATCTTCATGTCTTCTACCGAATCAATAGCTACTCCAGCCATCCCGACATCCCCTTGAACTCTCGGATGATCTGAGTCAAATCCTCTATGAGTGGCTAAATCAAATGCGACAGAAAGGCCTTTTTGTCCAGCAGCCAAATTCTGGCGGTAAAAGGCATTCGATTCTTCTGCAGTAGAGAACCCGGCATACTGCCTTATCGTCCAAGGCCTATTAGTGTACATAGTTGCTCGCGGCCCCCGAACAAAGGGCCCAAACCCTGGAAAAGAATCCGTATGAGAGATGTCTTCAAGGTCAGCCTCCGTATAAAGTGGTTTTATCTTGATGCCTTCAGGGCTATCCCATGTCAAATCCTCTAAAGGTTTACCTCTCAACTCTTTCGCTGCAAGCTCCTGCCATTCGGTTTCCGTGACTGTTTTTCGTTTATCTGCCATTTATAGTTCCAGTGGTTATCTCATCATTATAACAAGGAGTTCTATCGGATAACTCCGTAAACACGACTTGGATTTAGTCGAAGAATAACCCGCTCTTGGGAAATCAACCATTGCTCTAGGTCTTCCGGCTCCTGATAATCCGTATCAGCAATATTACGAAAAACAAGACGTGTATTGTCAACCAATTCAGTCGTTTCAATAACCATAGACCCTTCCACAGAAACGAAGTTAAATGGTTCCTGATTGGTAATAATGCATAGAGTAGCATGGTCATCCGTCTCTAAGGATTTACGTTTAAACGTTGCCCCCGGTGTGCTGACTACTAAAGCATCTCCATCTCTTGCATAAGCAACTACAGAGCTTACCGGCTGGCCTGTTTTTCTCATTGTCGTCAGAACAGCCCATCTATGATCTGTTATAAATTGATCGAATTCACTAATTTTCCCAATCATACTTTTCTCCTTTGTTTTATGTTTGAGCTAGTAAAGCTCTATACTAGCCATGTCTAGCTCTGCCGAAAAATCCTTCCCGAAAGCTACCAAACCAATCGATTTTATGCCCGAAGATCGGATTTTTTTAGGCAAACGCCAGCTACTCTTCGAAAAATCCTGAAAAGGCAAGACGATTACCTTCCATTCGTCAGTAACCACAAAAGATGAACTATAATAGTCCCACGGGAAAATAGTTGCCCGCGTTCGCACATGGATAAAATACTCATTATCGTTGCCTCTTACTTTGATTCTTATCCCTTCGTACTTAGTACCTTTTAACTCAGTTTTGGTTCGATATTGAATAAAGCCACCGTTATTCTTAGTACTAACGTTCCCTTTCAGTCTATAAAAAGCGGACCCACTATCCTCGAGCTCTAGCAGCTCTCCCTCTGATACTCCTCCCATTACTGCATCGGTAAAGACTGCCCATGGCGCTCGAGTATCTTTTAGATTATCGATCACTAGGCCTTCCTGGCTAAAAGCAAACGAATTAAAAAACAATAAAGCTATTGCCCACGATATTCTAAACACAATGCCTCCTTGGAATACTTGATCTATAAGTTTATCAGCGAGGGGGGTCCAAACGAAATGCTATGTCTATTTCTGCTCAGGATCACTAGCTTCTTTGCAACGTATGAGCGATAGTCGCAACTTCTAAGACGAACTACTGCACTCAAATGCCAGAAAAAATATCTTATGTAGATAATTACGCCGATGTCACGGTCTATGAACTCACCCAAGAGCGCGAGGCCATTCTCCTGGAAAAACAGACGGAATGCACATTCATGTGGACCAACTCCGACAACGAGCCGGTAGGAGTAATAATGAATTATATCTGGCGTAAGGGAAGCATATGGTTAACAGCAACTAAGCAGCGAAAGCGGATACCGGCAATTAAGGCACGTCCCGCTGTAGCAGTTGCTATAAGTAGCCGAGGAACCAATATTGGAATAAGCCAAGCTATAACCTTCAAGGGCAAGGCAATCCTTCATGAAGATGCGGAAACTAATGAATGGATGAACAACGAATTAGCAAATGCTGTTCGTCCTCACGACAAGGAGCAAGCAAAAGCATTTGCACAACATCTGACAAACTCTCCGGGGAGGTTAGTCATCGAAGTGATTCCTCAAAAGAAAATTAGCTTCGATAGCGACTCCCTTTTTAAGAACTCGCCTACCGGGCCCAGTCAAAGCCAATTATCCTAATTTTTCGTCAAGAACACGTGGATCGACCTCAGAATATAATAAAAAAAAGACCAACTGACTGATAAACTAACGTTTAAACAATATACGAGAATAACTTTGGACCTTCCATTAGTCGAAACCGCAAACAGAGATCAAAAACAACGGGTACTACAAATCGCGACCCTAGCATTTAGTGCCGATCCATTCATGCGATGGGTATTGCCGACTGCTGCAGATTTCTTGCTCAAATTTCCCGCCATGATTGATCTTTATTGCTGCGAAGAATCCATCAAAGAGGGATCCACTTACATCACCAATCAAGGCGGGACAGCCATATGGCTCTCTCCACAAAGTGATTCCAACGAACAAGCTGTACTCAGCTGGATTGATAAAAATATTGAACAACGGATAAAGGAAGAATTCCTCCAGGTTTTAGCTGCAATGGACGAATACCACCCCCACGATACTCCTTGTTGGTACCTAGCTGTTATTGGAGTCGATAACGCCTATCAAGGACAAGGTCTTGGAGCCGCTCTAATGAAGCATGCGACCGAAAAGCTCGATGACGCTAAAGCACTAGGTTATCTCGAGTCCTCAAACCCAAAGAATGTCAGCCTTTACCAAAGACATGGTTTTGAAGTTATGGGAGAAATCCAAATAGCAAGCTCTCCGATAATCACACCGATGTTACGATACCCCAGATAAATCGACGAACGGTTTACTGCTTAGTTATAAACAATTTTTTTATTACTCCAAAAACCATTACTGCAAGAGTTAAGAGTAGCGTCATACGGATCAATACATGCTTTACTTCAGTGGTATAGCTCGATGCTGCGACCTGTATTTCTGTAATATCTGGGTAGCCAGAAAGAATAATAAATATCTGTATATTCTCAGCCCAATCTACTGTCGCCAGAGCAATGGGAATCGAACAATAAAACCGTCCGGATTTGAGTAAACGGAGCACCAATCCAGCGGAAAAACCTGCATAGCATAGAGGGAAAAGAGTATCTAATGTTAAAGCACAGAAAGCATATAGCCATCTCCCGTGCTCGCCATAAACCGAGATACGTGCATTAACAATATCGAGGTTGTAATGAGGAAGAATATCTAAAATAGAAGCTCCGAGTGCTCGCTGCAGAAAATAAAAAGCAAACGCACATCCTACTGCCCCTACCGCTAAACCAACTAAACTGCGAGTTTTAGTTAGAAAATCCACCGCTATTCAACAAGCTGGTTACACATCGAACCAACCATCTGGTGCCGCTGCCGCTGGACCCTCCAGTCCGTCATATACCAAATCACGTTTAGCAAAACGCCAATGCCCATCCTCGATACAGAAACGGTCAAAATAAACACCACTGCGATGATAGTGAAGATCGGACATAGAAGACACGGCTGCTGCGACCAGCCCACTTCGAGTTCTTGCTTTACCGTTTGGAATATCTAGTTCATCAAATATGGTACTGGTAGCTAAATGGCGGACAAAATGGGGATGCGGGAATGAATCAAGAATACCTGTGAATGAGGCGACAATAGCTTGCCGACCACGGATTGGCATAGGACTATTTACTACCAGGTCTGGATGAGTGGCAAAGGACGCGTCGGTTGCCCATAAAGCCTCGAATCTTTCAGACCACTTTGGATCAGCAAACTCGCCGAATCCGGCATCAAGCAATACACCATAACCAGCTACAAGTTCAAGAATCTCAAGCTTTGCGGCTTGTTCGGTCATACTATAATCATGAGTAGACATAAAATTTCCTGTAGTCCCTTAGATAGAATATATTAAAGTTTTGGTAAAACATCAGTACCAAAGCCACGAATCGATTCCTGTACTAACGACGATGGTGGCCCAGCTGGTCTTCGTGAACACAATACCATGTAATCTACCCCTAGCTCGTCAGAACAGCGCTCAAGGTCTGCAATACAGTCCTCTGGAGTACCAATAGCCATATGCCCAGTTAAATTCTCTACAACCACATTGTCTCTAGACTCAAACCCTGGGACATGCGAAAACAAACCCCAGTCCCAGTACTGCTGATATTCTTCCGCGACTACCTTGCCATATATTTGCTCTGCTTCCTTCCGTGTATCTGCAAGGAAAGCGTCCCTCATGAGAACAACCTTTCCCTTCTTGCCAGCTTTGTCTGCCGTCTCACGATATAAAGATACCCGTCGCTTCCAGCTTTCCATCTTAATAGGAAACGGATCGATAGCCCAAGCGTCACCCAGTACTGCCGCCCTCATGATTGCTTCATCAGCTAAGGCCCCGATCCAAATTGGACATTTGTTTTGAAGAGGCTGCGGGTAAATAGTGGCGGATTGGTAATCTAGACCGCCCCCTGAAGCAGTTACCTCTTTCCCGTTCCAAAACTCACGAATTGCGTTAACTCCAGCTATGAAGCGCTGAGTGCGCATAGCTGGATCAACTCCCGAGCTCTCAAGAATATCGGATTCCCATGACCCACCTTGACCCAACCCCAAACGCATACGTCCCCCAGAGAGCAAATCAAGCATTGCCGATTCCTCCGCCACTTTCCTGGGATCATAATAAGGTAAGACTAGGACGTAAGTCCCAAGACGTATCCGTTGCGTTACTGAGGATATTGCAGCTAGAAAAGTTAACGGTGATGGCAGAATCGCCCCTCCCCGCGCATGTCTTCCTGGTAAAAATAATCCCTCAAACCCAGCCTGTTCAGCCAAGATAGCCTCTTCTAACGCATTACTAGCAAATGCCCGCGCCGAACTTCCGCCGGGGTAAGGTTGGGTTGCAAGTCCACAACTCGTATCAATCAGATAGCCATATTCCATATCCTAATCCATAGAAAGATATCAAGACCCCAACCCTACACCTTTTTAAAAATGCACTCTACATTAGCTAATCTATCGTTACTAAAGCTAATCGAAACAAGAAAAACGTCTAATAATCTTTTAGAATCGAAATTTCACTTTATCAAATATATCTTCACTATGGCTAAACACGAAAACATACTCGCTACGATCGGAAACACTCCTGCAGTAAGAATAAACAAGTTGGCGCCACCTCACGTAAATTTATACGCTAAAATTGAGGCCTTCAATCCGTTAGGATCCGTCAAAGACCGCTTGGCATGGGGACTCATAGAGGATGCGGAAGCAAGGGGTGTGCTCCGTCCAGGGCAGACAGTTATTGAAGCAACCAGTGGTAATACAGGAATTGGCTTAGCGATGGTTTGCGCCCAAAAAGGATATCCCTTGGTTGTAACAATGGTCGAGACTTTTTCCGTCGAACGTCGCAAACTGTTGCGTTTCCTAGGCGCTCAAGTAGTGCTTACACCAGCATCCCAAAAAGGAAGTGGGATGTTAGCTAAAGCCATTGAGCTTTCTGAGAAACACGGCTGGTTCCTATGCAGGCAGTTCGAAAATGAAGCTAACGCCCAAATCCATTCAAAAACAACTGCCCGGGAGATTCTTGTCGATTTTGAGGATCAACCTCTTGATTATTGGGTTACAGGATATGGAACTGGTGGTACTTTAAAAGGAGTTTCCTCAATACTCAGAGAAGAAAGTCCGGCAACAAAAATAATTGTTTGTGAACCTGATACGGCCCAACTACTTGGAAGTAATATTCCTCAATCTGGAAATGAAAGTCACCCAGCCTTTCAGCCACATCCAATGCAGGGTTGGACACCCGATTTCATACCAAAATTGGCTCAAGATGCATCCTATTCTGGGCTCTTTGACAAGATCATAGCAATAAAAGGTGATGTGGCCATCCAGACGTCGAAAAATCTAGCGTCTCAAGAAGGAATCTTTGTTGGCATATCCGGAGGAGCTACACTGGCAGGTGCTTTAAATATTGCATCAGAAGCTCCGGAAAACTCAACCATCCTCTGCATGCTTCCTGATACTGGTGAGCGTTATCTATCTACACCCCTTTTTGAAAATGTATCAGAAGATATGACGCCTCAGGAAGTAGAGATCTCGAAATCGACACCAGGATTCCAGTTCGACGCCACTGATGCTATAACGTAACAAAGAATAGAAACCAACCATGAGCAGAGAATCACTGACGGCAAGTATTCCTACCGTGAATATTGAGAACGTTTATAGAAGCAAGTCGACCAGGATTGAAATACATGAAGCCTGCAAAGAGTGGGGTTTTTTTCAGGTCACTGGACATAACGTTGACCTCGAGTTCATGAAAATAGCTCTCCAGGCTATACAAACGTTCTTCTCTTTGCCTCAGGCGGAGAAAAACGCAATAGCTCGAAGTCAATTCAACCCTTGGGGTTTTTACGATAAAGAGTTAACAAAAAATCAGCGGGACTGGAAACAAATTTTTGACTTCGGTCCTGAAAACACAACAACCTTTGAAAAGGCAAAAGCACAATGGCCTAAGACAATACCAAATTTTGAAGCCACGATGCATTTTTTATTCGAATCCCTCGCTTCAGTAGCTATGAATCTAATTAAAGTAGTATCCTTGAATTTAGGGCTCAAAGACTCCGCTCTTCCAAATTACTTTGATACAACACAAACGAGTTTCCAACGGCTAAATTATTATCCAACCTGTGGTAACCCAAATGAAAACCTTGGTATTAACCCACATACGGATGCAGGAGCTCTAACAGTCCTTCTCCATGACAGCCAAAAAGGGCTTGAAATCTTGCGGCAAGGAAATTGGTATTCCGTAGTCCCAAAAAAAGACACTCTATTAATTAACATCGGCGATATTGTTCAAGTTTGGTCAAATGATGAATACCAAGCTCCCGTTCATAGAGTTATAACGAACAGGAAGAAAACACGCTTAAGCGCCCCATTTTTTCTGAACCCTTCGTATAAAACAAACTATGCTCCACTAAAGGGAGTTCCTCGTTACACGCCGATCAACTGGGGTGAATTCCGAAAAAAACGGTCTGCGGGGGACTATGAAGACTTAGGTAAAGAAATTCAGATTAGAGATTACCGTATAGAATGCTTGGAACAAAAATCAGGTTAAACTAGTAGGAAAACAAAAGGATTAATATGGACCTCATGGAAAAACAGGCTATTCTAGAACTAATCGCAAAAGCCGCTTATGGATTTGACGAGGCAGATATCGAAATGCTGCGAGACGTTTTTACGGAAAATTCTAAATTCATAATTAACATTGAGGGGGAAGACGCGGCCTCTGTATATGAGGGGCATGATGCTATAATGAAACTACAAATAGATGCTCTTAAGGTTCAAACAGATAAACGTCGCCATGTTGTAACTAATAGTTTTTTCATAGAAGAGAAGGCGCATAGAGCACAGTTAATATCTAACGTACTAATAACTTCGGTGGAAAACAGTGTGATAAGACTCGTGACCTCGGGTGTATACAAAGACGAAGTGGTGTTAGAAGACGGACGGTGGAAAATCCACACGCGCACTCTCAATCTTGATATGTCATATGCATAGCTAACTCGAATTTTGAGAGATCGGACTAGATACATCCTCAGTATGTAGAAAGATAATATAAGATCTTAAACAATTGCATTTCATGAATCTCAAAGGCCATAATTGAGAAAACTCAGAAACGTCTTAGAAGTCAGCAAGGTAGGAACGCTTTATAAAATGGTCAAAAATGAAATTTTAGAACGCCAAAAAGAAGTCTCGAAAGTACCAATTCTAGAGCGTATAGAAAAGATTAGAGAATCGCTACAAGCAGCTGGAGATGAGGCGCAAGAACTCAGGCACCTCCCAGCCTGGGCCGCTAAACAAATGGGGGACCAGGGACTATGGCGTTACGCCCTGCCCACAGAGCTAGGCGGTGAAAATCTGACAGCGCGCCAACAGATTGAGGTAATAGAAGCAACTTCGGCGATAGATGGGTCCGTGGGTTGGTGTACGCAAATCTCTTCTGAGATCAACGCGCTGATAATTCGCCGAATGGAGCCAGGACTTGCAGAAAAAATATTTAATGACTGGGACACTTTGGTGTGCTCTGGACATGGTCCTCCTAATGGTCCCAATCCTGGACGGAACGCGGAACGCGATGGAGACGGGTGGCGCTTGAATTACCAAGGATCTTTCGCCAGTGGCTGTCATAATGCAAACTGGAACTTCCTAATGGGAAATATGACAATAGATCCTGAAACAGGCGAACATGCTCAAGCTTCTTTTATGGTACCTCGCGGTGAATTCGAAATATGCGATACATGGGATACAGCAGGAATGAGGGGTTCGGGTAGTCATGATGTCAGAATGACAGATTGCTATGTCCCTCCCGAGCATCTTCTTCCCTATAGATCGTTAGCACCCAGCGAAACTTGGGAAAATCCAACATATAGAAATCCGACGCATGCCATTTATAACAAAGCAGCCGTAGCTCTTGGCGTTTGTCGTGGCGCCATAAATTCCTTTATCGAGCTAGCGATGGAGAAAACCCCGTGGGGGGCAGGATCCTCACTCAAGGATCAGCCCCAAATCCATTATAGGATCGGGGAAGCTCAAGCAACTCTTCTATCTGCCCGCAGTTTTGTAATGGAAACACAAGATCGCCTAGAAGATCATCTGGGACCACTTCCAAAAGACGGGGGCCGTCTAGCTCCCGACTGGGAATTTTACTGGCCTGCGCTAATGGCATGTGCTCATGCAGCTCAGTCTTGCAGAAACATTGTCGGCATACTTAATAATACTGCGGGTACAACTGGAAGCCGAATGGATAGCCCACTGGAGCGTCAACTGAGAGATGCTCAACAAGCGGCAAACCATGCTTTAATCTCCTACCGTCACTATGAACAACTTGGAAAAACATTTGTAGGATACGAGCCTCCAGATAATTATGCTGAACTCACCCGCGCATAACCCAGCATTCTCATCATAACCGGTCCTGATGATCGCTTTGAATATCCGTCTTGCAAAAGGAAATAAACGCTCGCGATAAGATAACCTGGAAAAATTCTATCCTTAGATTGGCTTATTAAGACTTCTGTGATTAAAAAACAATACGATGCACATCGCGCCTATCAGAGCATGAATTAACATGCCTACAAACTGATCTCCAGCTAGAAAAAGAGAAATACATAAACCCACATGAAAGACCAGCAAAATCCCAATAACTGTTTTCATGACTAAGAGCTCATTTCTATGGGGCCAGGACCAGGCCGATACACTCGCTACAGCGAGGACTGCAAAGCCATAATGCATCGACCACATCTCCCCGCTTCCTGCAGAAGAAAGGCCTGCTGGACCAAGAATTAAAAAAGCTGCTGCTTGTAACTCAGTGAGCGCACTCACTACTAACATAACGTTTAATAATATTTTCATAACCACTCTCTTATGACTTGTAATCGTTGTTCTATAGCGTTCAGTGTTCTAGGATGGAATCGAATACCACACGAATTATACTCACGCATGACTAGAGCGAGAAATCAAATTAACCATAGACTGTTTGTGCTAAAAACTTCTTTTTACCCAGCAGTTTTAGGTCTACTACTATCTCTTCTAGGACAAGCAACCGCGGTTTTGGCATTAGACAAAACACCAGTGCTTAATATCCTAGCTCGCGTACATTTCAATACCAATGTCAGCAACTTTGAAAAATCGCGGGCCTTCTACGAAAAACTTGGGTTTGATACGGTATCTTCCTTTCCAAACACAAACACTCTCGCGATGGCTAGAGCAATAGGTATCACTACACCAACAAATTACGACGGCTCTCAAGGTGAAGCGGCAGGAGGGTACCTACTCCACGGCGAACTAATTGGCCTGGGGTTTACTGGAGGCATTATTGATTTAATTGAGTTTTCGATTCCCAGAAATAACGAACCACCTTATAAAAATTTAAACCATCTCGGGATGACACACGCACAAATGATGACGACGGACATAGATGCTGATTACGGATACCTAAAGTCAATTGGAGTCGAATTCATAAGCGCTCCAGTAACTCGAGGAAATGGCAATCGTTTTGCTATTTTCAAAGACCCCGATGGAACGTTCTATGAGCTTGAGGAAATACAAGCGCAAAACCCAAAAAGAGCAAATTCTCATATCGATAGGCTAGGCGCCATAACTATAAACGTCAGCGATTATCAGCGTTCGGCTTCCTGGTACAAAATGCTTGGATATGCCCTAACCGAAAAGCTGGATAGCACGGAATCACTCGAAGTAGCAAAGGCCATGGGATTTGATCAGCCATTCGAGATTATCGGCGGATTATTCACTCATACGCAAGATGGCTCGCAATTAAAGATTATAGAATGGTTATCCCCTAGAGATAACACCCCTCCCTATGGAATTCCAATTAATCATATTGGCATTCACCGCATAGCATTTTCTACTTCTGATATAGAAGCAGACGTGGAAATGCTGAAGCAAAATGGTGTAACTATGATTTCACCAATAACACCTTGTTGCTCTGGAGATGATTCTTGGGGAGGTATAGTTGCCTTCTATGACCCAGATGGTACCGTTATAGAACTAGTTGAACAGCCAGTCATGACATTCTTCTCTTGGCTGACTAAATGGTTTAAATAGAATGGCAAGTCTAACCGACAAAGATCCAGCTTACGGCTGGACTATGGTTGCGGTAGTTTTTACTATTAGCGCTCTCGCATTTGGGACGCTTGGATCGGTCTCAGTCTTTCTGAAACCACTGTCCGCTGAATTCGGTTGGGGAAGAGGAGAAACTGCTCTCGGATATACTGCAATATCGTTCTCTTCAGCCCTATTTGGCATACTCTGGGGAATACTTGCTGATAAATTTGGAACGAGGTGGTACGGGGTAATTTCAGCTTGCGTTATGGCTCTCGCGCTCTACCTCCTAAGTCAGCAGAACTCTATTACGGAGTTCTACGCATTCTATTTTCTATTTGGTGCGTTTGGCACCTCAATGGCAACCTCCCCACTATATGCTAACGTGGCCTTCTGGTTCCGACACAAACCTGGACTAGCGCTCGGAATAGCAGCTGCAGGCGGAGCTTTTGGCCAAGCAATCGTGCCATATCTATCCACAATAGCTATCCAAACAGCTGGCTGGCGCACCACCTACCTATGGTCCGCATTAGCTTACCTTTTGATCGCGCTACCCCTAGGGTTTTTAATAAAAGAATCTCCATGGCGAGTTAACTCTATCGTCAACAAAGAAAATGAAAAAAACATCAGCCCTATCTCAGAAATTGAGGTGATCTTATGGATAAGTGCTGCTGTTATTTTTTGCTGCAACTGCATGGCCGTTCCGATCGTGCACCTTGTACCACTGCTCACTGATTCTGGCCAAACAATGGAATATGCAGCTAGGGCACTTTTAGTGCTAATGGTCGCTGGAATTGCAGGACGTATTATCGGCGGCAAATTGTGTGATTTAATCGGCCCACTTCCTGCCTACATGACAATGTCCCTCGGACAAACAATCGCCGTATTTTGGTTTCCATATATGGAGAATACCGTTTCGCTATATTCGTTAGCGATCTTTTTTGGATTTTTTTACTCTGGTGTGATGTCTTGTATTATGGTCTGTACCCGAATAATGGTATCGAGCAGCCTTGCGGCTCGCGCCATGAGCGTAACGTCTTTCTTCGGTTGGTTTGGGATGGGTTTAGGTGGCTTCATGGGTGGTTATCTGTATGACCTGTATGGAGATTATGCAGCGTCCTACACATTTGCTTTTGCGACTGGTGTTATTAACTTAGCAATACTTGCTAGTCTGATAATGCGAATCCGTTCACAAGAACGTCTCCAGAATTTTGCTTAAACTCGACTACTCACACCATTTATAAACATTTACCAGAGAGACTGTTAATCCACCGATCCACCAAAGCAACTCCCTCCCGATGCACCAAGGATCTCCCAATTTCTGGCATCATTACAGCAGGCTCAACGCTATGAAGACGGTAGGACAAAATAGATTCGTCTGCTTTGCCTGGCACAATAGAATACAAAAAGCCCCCAGAACCTTGACCTGCAGCGATCGGAGGTTTACAGACACCTATTTGCCGAGGGGTATACTGATCGCTGTAATCTAATAAAAGCGCAGATGTGTCTGCAGACCCGTTAGGATTATGGCAATGCCCACAGTTTATATCCAGATATGAACGAGCCTGGTGATCAAGGCTGAAATCTTGGGCCGTTGGTTCCAGGTTAGCAGCTTGGTACATCCGCTCCCCTTTTAGCATTCCCCTATCCCGCCAATATTTAATTTGGTTTATCCCATAAACTGGATCAGCTCTATTTAAATGACGAAATTTAATCCCAATGGGCAAAATTCTTGCCTCAGTATAGTGCGTAGCATGACAAGAGGCGCATTGATTTTTACTGGGAACCAAATAATTTATGCGGTCCCCCGACGGCAAATACAATATTTTTAAGGCGCCTGTTTCTGATAAATAGGCATCTTCTCCAGACCAAATATAAGGCAATGCATCCCAACCTTTTTCTTGCTTTACAAGCAAACGTGTTTCAATCAGCTTATACCTCTGAGTATTGATATCTTGCGGATTACCTGACCAGGATGACTTTACTAACACAGCCCCATTAGCATCTTTAGGATAGAAAAATGTTTTGCTAATAACGCTGCCCACCGGAAACCCAAAGCTCTCTTCAGCACGATAAGCAATCACCCCGCCTTCGGGTATATAAATCGTGCGTAGCTTTTGTGAGTAATCAGAAAACAAGGGAGTATTTAGCTCATAAACAACCGCTTCTGGATGTAATATTAACCTGTGATTACTGTGCGTAATTAAACCCCAGTCAGAAAGCTTATCCGGATAGCTTTTTTCCTCAAAATGAGAGATCCCAAGATCACCACAACCACTTATTAGCACCAACCACAATGCAGTAAGTATTTTCATCCCTCTACATTATTCACTAGCGTCTTGCCAACTCAATAGCACTTAGCTTCACAATATCGCATCGGTGTTTCGACATATCTATACCAGCGTTGGCAAATCCGTTGCCTGCATCGATGCTCAGAACTTCAGCTCCTTCATTATCAACACAAATAACCGAGGAATTAACTTCCCTTTCTGGACTTACAATCCCATCCCAAATAATGTCAGGAAAAGAACCTTCCTTACCAAAAAGAGCATCTCTAAGTTGTGCCAGATATTCTACCCCAGGAGCGCTTCCACCACCCTCGAAAAAGTTTCCGTAAATCATGATGTCCTCTGGGTAAGGATCAAATTCTCTCGAAACTTCACGCTGTCCCGCATAATTTGCACTAAAGTAACTGGAGATGATTATATTAGCCGTATTGTTATTGCTAATTCGATTACTAAAAATTTCAACTTGATCGGTTGAATTAACAACTATCCCAGATCCCGATGGAATACCCGATACGGCACTTCCAGGAAGCGCAAAGTTTTCGATATTATTATTATGAACTTGGTTATCAAAAACTCGGGTCGCATAACCATCATGAGAAATATCTGGCATATTAAAAACTAGAATTCCCCCCGTATTATTAATAGCAATATTATTGTAGACATCGGCACCAATCGTGTTCTCTACCTCAATTCCAGCAACATTTTTCTCTACACGGTTATTACGAATCACAACCTGGCGTGATTGACCAACATATATTCCTGCGTCCGATGCAGCGATAGCAACATTACCCTCTAACAAAACATTACTAGTTTGAACGGGATAAATACCGTAGGCACCATTTTTTGTATCTGGCCCATTAGTCCACTCTGTTCGTACTCCACGAACGGTAATATGCTCTCCATCATTAATCTTTAAGGCGTCACCAACTGCATCTTCAATAGCTAGATTCTCAATAAGAAAATGATTTGCATGGACCAACAACCCCTCCGCTCCAACCATCTGATCCTTAAAACTCAAGATAGACTTATCCATCCCGGCACCTCGAATGGTGACATTATCAGCACTTAACACAAGTGACCTTTTAAAATTAAAAGTCCCAACAGGAATTTCTATTATGTCACCGGGCTCTGCTCCCTCAAGCTCCGCCCGCAAAATGTCCGTATATTCTGGATCTGAGTGAGGAGAGCAACCAACCAACATCGCATAGAAGAGGAAACCCGGCATCCTTCTATTTTGAAATAAAGCGCTAGATTTCATAATTCCTCATGGGCCTTGTCGGTGAGTGGACCTGAAAACTGAATTTTAATCCCATCAGGGTCGTAGAAAAAAACAAGCCCGTAATTACCGAACTGGGAGCCACCAGGACTGGCCACTGGCGCCACCTGTTTGAACCCTAACTCAGTCATCGTCTTTATAACTGCGCTCAGATCCTTCACTCGAAAAGCTATCCTATCGATGCCCAAATGATTTACAGGTGGCGGATAAGATGGAGAATTATCAAAAGGAGTCTTCCATTCTCTCAGTTGAATTGTTGCCCCATCAGTGCCTTCCCCGAGGCTAATATCTTTACCTTCAAACTCTATGCGCCCTTCAAACCCATGAGCCTTCGCAAATTTTCCCGATCCAGCCAATGCACCTGGTTCCGATTCAGTGAATCCTAGGAGTCGATAAAACTCTCTCGACCTTTGAAGGTCAGCTACGTTCATATTTGTATTAACCAGTCTTACCAAATCCGGTCCATCAGTTGGTGCTTGACCGACTTCAGTCTCAATCAATTTAAAATATGTCCCATCTTGATCCTTAAGAAAGACAAATTTTTCTCCATTGGGCGCTCTGGTTGGCGCAGAAATAAAGTTAATCCCTTTTTTTTTGAGATACTCATAGTCGCCAATCAGATCTGTTGTAGAGTAAGTAGCATAGGTCATTCCAATATGATTGAGTTTGGCGTAGGGTGGTTCATCTCGAAAGGAATTACCTCTAAACTGAACTGTATCAATGAACGGTGGTTTGGGCGGATTTTCTAAACTAGTCAATGCAACATAGATTAAATAATTCTCTGTAAATCCAAGTCCACGGGCAAAAATCGGACTGGTTTCAGGTCCGGCAGGGTAGATTTCTCCAGAAAAACCGAGGGTATCATAGAAAATCCGTTGGCGGCTCATATCACTTGTTTGAAGACCAAAATAATTTTGTCCCTCGATCCCAAGCTCAGCTTCTGTCAGCTGCGTTATCCGAATACCTAGCCTTCCTGTAGGCATCCCTGGAACCGTAATCTCAATCGAATTTTCTTTTTTTAGTTCAACAGGAATTATAATTTCTTCGTTACCGGAAAAATCTTTCGGTCCGGCAATCCTACTTCCGTTCAACTGAATCCAGGCTTTCTCAATACCATCATCCTGAACCGTCATGACTGCAGGAGCTTCCATTGCCCTGAATACACGGGAGTACGTTGTCGGTTTTCCTCGCACAAGCTCGTAGCTCTCTGGCCCGAATCGAGTCAGGTTTGCCTGATGCGCTAACACCCAACTAGGCAAGCCGATTAAAATTGCTAGTAAAAAACGCACTAGTGAATCACTCCCTCTTTCCTTAGTCTTTCAACCCTCTCAGCGGTTACGCCGAAGGAATCCAATACCGAACTTGTGTGCTGTCCATGCATTGGGGCCGGATTACCAACGGGCAAAGGTTCGCCCTCAAATTTTGCCGGAGTTCTGAATGCACGAAGCTTTCCCATTACAGGGTGATCTTGTATCTCAATAGAATTATTCGCAGTCAATTGCTCTTGAGAAATAGCCTCGTCTAACGAATAACAGCGGGCACAAGGCACATCATTTTCTTGCAGCCGCTTTAATGCATCATCAGTGGTTATCTCTGAAAATGCCTTGCTCAGAATAGCTCGATACTCCGCAATATTCGCCACAAGATTCTGTACCGGGTTAAATCGTTCATCTGTGCTCATATGTTCGATACCTAAAGCCCTATAGACCCCATGGCGCTGGACTTCAGTCGCCGCTGAAATTGTCAACCCCCCATCTTTAGTGAGAGTCATTTCATAAAGTAGATCTGATAAAAGCGGTTGTAATTGCACGTCATCATCAAGAAGGGTGTGGTTTCCAAAAGCATCGGGAAAAAGAAAAAACATCGCGGAATCCAGCATAGATACATCTATGTGCTGGCCCTTCCCTGTTTTTTCACGAGCGTAAAGAGCGCTGCTTATTGCTTGGCAGGCAGTGTATGCCGTTAGCTTATCGCACATTAAATTTTTTATGAAAGCCGGGCTAGTACCGCCTTGAGAAGCAGTCATACCAGAATACGCCTGAATAACAGGGTCGTAAGCTGGCGCCGCTTTCATAGGACCTCTATTACCGAAGCCCGATATCGCAGTATATATAAGCCTCTCATTGCCTTGACGAAGGTCATCTGACCCTAAGCCATTTCTATCCATAACGCCTGGTCGAAAATTATGTATCACGACATCTAAATCAGTGGCTAATTCCCGCAGTAACATCTGACCTTCTTGTGATTTAATATCCACCCGTATTGATTCTTTACCTCTATTACAGCTTGCAAATAGGGCCGCCATTCCTCCTTTTGAAGTTCCTGAAGTTCTTAAAGGATCCCCTGCATCTAATGGTTCCACTTTGATAACCCTAGCACCCTGTTCCGCTAGAATCATGGATGCTAGAGACGCAGTTATCATCGTTGAAAGCTCCAATACCGTCACGCCTTCATATGGCTTCATAAGACTCTCTCCATCGACTATCCAAAACCTACAGCTCGCCTAGCCAAGCAAACCGAAATTAGTAGACATACAAATAACATTATTATTGTTACTTAGCGCTTAGAATATATTTTTCTCCGAACTCACTTAATCGGTCTAACCCACCCGGACCAGCGAACATAAAAGCCGGCAACATTACTCTTCCAACACCAAGGGTTCTGAGGTCTTCAATTCCCCTTTCGGGGTCCGCCATCTGGGCACCAAACATAGCATTGATCTCTAGGCTATCGTAATCTCTGCCTGCTTTCTCACAAGCTTTTCTAACGCGATTTAATAATTTGCTCAACTTTTCCGTATCACCTTCACCAGGGAAATAACCGTCAGCTAATTTCACTGCCCGTCTAATAGCCACATCAGTATCTCCGCCTACAAGTATCGGGATTCCTCCGTTTACTGGCCTTGGACTGGACGTAACTTTCGGGAAATCCACAAATTCACCATGGTATTCAGCGTGCGGCCCTTCCCATAATGCTCTCATTGCTTCTATATACTCATCATTTCGCGCTCCACGCCTTTCCCAGGGAACACCTAGGGCATCGAACTCTTCCTTCATCCAACCCACACCCAAACCAAGCTCAACTCTCCCTCCAGACAGTTGGTCTAAAGTGGCTAATTCCTTAGCTAGGATTAACGGATTTCTTTGAGGAACAATCAGGATACAGGTGCCAAGCTTGAGAGTGGGGGCTACTGCAGCTGCAAAGCCTAACCAAATCAATGGATCCGGTAATGGCGTATCAGGATCCATTGGTATTTTACCGTCCTTTGTATATGGATAAGCTGAATCAATAGCATCGGGCCTGATAACATGTTCACCGCCCCAGACGGATTCAAACCCAGCAGATTCTGCTCGTTTACAAATTTCTATCGCTGAAGACCCATTGATGCCAACACTACTTGCAAATGCTAATCCGACTCTCATTTAATTACTCCGACAGATTTAGTCCGAATAGGCCAATGTACCGGCAACTATGGGTTATAGCAATTATCAATGAAGTTTGGGTGGATGATTGAACCATTCGAGAAAACCACGATGAATTAGTACCCCTTCACCAAGATGAGCTTGTAAGTAAACACTTTCATACGTTTAACGGCACTGGCACGTTATATTTTATTGCTAGGACGAAACGCTAGAAGGACGTTACCAGCCATTCGGCTGCTAGATGAATAACCAGAATTTACTAATACGTAGCCCTCAACAACAATTGGACCATCTGCCTCAATAGAGCCTCCATGAGCCTTTTCTCCAGAGATGGTATTAAAGCTTCGATTAGTGTTATAGCTCCATAGGATTTCACCATTGAAAGAATCATAGGCACGAAGATATCCATCAAAAGCTCCAGACAACACCACCCCGGGGATAGCAGTTATCGCAGCAGACAGTCCAGGGTCACATGCCGGCTTGTCTTTCTCTTCACATATGTTTTCGGCCGGCGAGAACCACAAAATTTTCCCAGTTACCGGATCTAAAGCCGATAATCCAGGCTTAGGAATTCCTGGGAAGCGATCGTTAAAGGTAGTGTCAGCGATGGGAACAAACAATCGTTCATTACTGGTTGCCATTCCCCAATGAATTCCTCCCGCAAAGCCACCCCGACCTAGTCTTTTCTTCCACAACAGTTGGCCGTTGTTATCAGGATCTAGTGCATACACAACCGCAGATTTTTGTCCGGCGAGTATTATCTCTTTACCATCAGGTAGCTCTTGTAAAATAGGTGAAGCACCAAAATCTAAGTCTGGACCGTTCTCCTCAGGACAATTTGGCCCACCACCGATATAACAAGCCATATTCCACGCGTCGCCGGAGGTAGCTTGATAGCTCCATACTATACCGCCTTTTTTGAGATCAATCGCCAATATTGCATCGCTGGTGTCAACCGCAGGCGAGGTATAGGACTCGCCTGTACCCACGTAAAGCAATCCTCTTTTCTCATCTATAGTGGGGCTATTCCAAACGGGAGCTCCAGCCGGATGAAATCTATTTATGCCTAGGCTGTTTGGTCGGTCGCTAATGGTTGGTTCTTCTGGTATGGAATAGGTAGTCCATTGGATAGTCCCATCATGGACATCTACTGCCACGATACCCCCTTGAAACGTACAACACGGGTAAGCAGGATCTGCAGCACTCGCCCATTCGTTAGATGACAAGGGAACATACAGGACGTTTTTATAAAGCTGAGGGGATCCAGTTATGGTTGTGGCTGGATGTTCGTTTGCCAATGTTTTCCAGATCAGACTGCCTGTTTGCGCGTTTATCGAATAGATATTTCCGCGAATATCACCAAACATAGCACTGGGTTCTTTTGTATCCATTGAAACGCTAATCGAATTTCGAACCTCCGCTTCTGCTTGGAAAGTCCAGTGTGCACATCCAGTTTTTAGATCCAATGCGTACACGGAACCGTCTTGTCCGCCTACCAAAATCATTCCAGCGTAATAAGAAGGTTGGCTCCTTGCGCGAGTAGCTCCTGGATAAGCAAAAGCCCATTCAAGTTGTAATGTTTTAATCTGATCCTTTGTAAGTTTGGCAATACCACCGGGGATAAATCGTGTGCTCTCTAAATTCAGTCCGAATCCCTGGAGTGGCGGCCGCCTCGAATCCTCCAATTCCTTATTGTCCAAACAATATTGGATTGGTACGCGGGCTTCAGTGCTCCGGCCTAGGTAGTGAGCCAGGTCCTTGAGCTGCCTAGCGCTTAAACCCTTTGCATACTCGCGCATTAAACCATCACTAAGAGTATTATATATAGCCTCTGCACCCAGCACTTTAAACGTAACTAGATTAGGCGCTTTGGGGTAGGCCTTGGAGTGACAGCGCGCACAGTGGGACTGATAAATATCTTCAGACGAAGAAACAGATGTGGCAAGTGTTTGATTAGAAACGTCTAAGGCCTCTTGCAAATTATCACAACCATATGCCACACAAGTACAAAAGATAACAGCCAGAACCTTAATAAAGCTGAAGAGATCCGGCCTTTTGAAATACGTTTGCGGGTACATTAGCCTCATTAAGTGTTATAGCGAATTTAGGTGGACTCTGGCATAGTTTCTTTGTTCAAACAACAACCATTAACTGGGCGTCACGTTCATCAGTGGCAAAAATATTTTGCAGCCTTGCAAGGGATTCTATTTAGATGAAAGTATTTATGACAGGAACTACGGGGCATGCCGGCAGCGTTACTCTGGATCACTTCATCAATGCCGGGCATGAGGTTTTCGCCCTAGTGAGGCCTCATCACCTTGCAAATCTAGAATCCCGAGATGGTGTGCACTGGGTAGCCGGTGATTTTGCGGACTCTAACATCATTAGGGAAGCCGCGCGCAATACCGATGCTGCTGTCCACATAGGTGCATCTCATGATGAAAATATGGAGAGCCTTGATGCTAATGCTATCGAAGCTATTGCTGCTGCATTTGATCAATCAGGAAAGGTATTTGTCTCAACAAGTGCTACGCCTGTTTATGGGGATACGGGTTCAGAGCCTCGCGATGAACGTGAACCTATCGCAAACCCTCACCCATTGCGCGCTTGGCGCGCTCGTCATGATCTAGGGGTCGTTGCTTTAGCAGATCGCGGGATACGTGGTGTAGTCGTTCGTCCAGGACTTATCTACGGTAGGGCGGGAGGTTGGTTGGCGGGGCTCATTATTCGAGCCCAAGAGACCGGAATGTCTCGCTATATAGGAGATGGCCAGAATTTAACAAGTACCATTCACGTCGATGCACTAGCGGATTTATATTTAAAAGCCGCGACAGATTCCTCTGCTTCCGGCATATATAATGCAGCATCAGACGAAGTGGTCTGTAGTATGGAATATTGTCAACTCATAGCCGACCATTACGGTCCGGGTATCGAGGTGTCCTCCTGGCCTCTAGATGAGGCTAGAGAAGCCTTAGGAGAATTAGCGGATCTTAGCTGTGTTAAATGTATAGTCTCTTCCAATCGTGCAAGATCCGAACTGAATTGGGTTCCGACAGCGCCAAGTCTGGCTGGAGAATTAGCGTATGGCTCCTACAAAACCGATCCGCTAATTCCTTATCATTTGTGAAATAGTGGAATCGGTTCCTAAAATCCAACTGTTGCTAAGCCTTCGCAAACCAGGCGGGACAGAAATAATAATGCAATTGCTGAAGGGAGAGATAGCCAAGATAAAAAAATCCTACCCAAACACGGAGTATCGCCTTGCCACTCGAACCCCTGGAGATCCAACGGCAAGTGTGCCCCAGGATGGTTTGGGGTTCAGAAAAACCCTTCCCCCAAGCTTTGATGTTTGGTTGGAACTAACACCAAAAGAATATTCTATCGCAAACCTTATTGAGTCCCTTAAAGATCTAGGACGGCGATTAGAACCACAAATCGATCGGTCTCAATCAGCTGTTCTTGTTGGGCAAGAGCATACGATCGTTGCTGGTACTGAATCTTTACTTTTAATTATGGCGATTCGCAGACGTTCACACTTATCAAGCCAAGAGTTCCATGATTTTTGGCGGAATGATCATGCAAGCCATGTCCAAGGCACTGTATCAGATCTTGAAGGATACCGTCAGTTTCATGCTGAGGCGAAAACTACAAAAATGGCGTCAGGAATTACCGGTCTTGAAATTAGTGACTTGGAAGGTACCGCAGAAGGTTATTATTCTAACCTAGATAAGTTTTTTGAAATCATGGCCAGCTCTGCGGTATCGGAAGATGCAGGATTTATTGATCATAATCGTTCGGTAATGTGGCTATATTCTTTGACGGATACCAGTGGTAAAGAAGAGTTAAACTAGCATGATGCATGCACACACAGATTGGAGGCAGGTTGGAGTGGTGGCTGGCTCTTATCTAGCTTTATTGGTCGGTGGAGCATTTGCAACCGGTCAGGAAGCGATTCAGTTTTTTGTGGCTTATGGAGCTTATGGTTTCTTGGGCTTGGCCTTATGTTGCCTGGCCATGATCTATATGAGTTGGTCGTTTCTTTCCGCTGGAAGACGAGAAAAGTTCTCAACCAATGAAGAAGTATTTCGTTATTTTTGTGGGGATTCTGCTGGAAAAGTTGTCACGTGGTACACGATCATTATGATCATTGCCGTATATGGGGTAATGCTTTCTGGTATAGCCGCTACCCTGGAACAAGCATATGGAATTCCCGCTTCTTACGGAGCAGGCCTGATGGCACTTTGTTGCATGACTACAGCATTACTTGGGCTAAACCGAATTGTTCGCTTTCTAGGATTTGTTGGCCCGCTAGTCGTTATATTTACCCTTATTACTGCCATTGGTGCTTTATTTAATAGTGCAATCGATCTAAAAGCTGGACTACAAGCTTCTCGAGAGATAGCTTTCCTTAAGGTTTCTAACAGCTGGTGGATTTCTTGTTTTCTTTATGTGGGTTTAGCGACACCAGGTCTAGCCGGATTCTTGCCGCTGGTGGGAGCTACCATGGCTGGAGGAAGGGAAGTGAATGCAGTAGCCGTGGTGGGCCCAGTACTATTTATAGGTGCGTTGGCTATCTTGACCTTCGTTCTGATAACTCACGTAACTATGGTACACGCAGCTGAAGTGCCATTAATGACGATAGCCATTAATGTTTCCCCTCTTTATGGTTCCGTTTTTGGAGCGGTAATCTTTCTAGGAATTTACACCACCGTTACTCCTATGCTCTGGACGATATGCCGACGATTCGCGGCTGAGAATAGCTTTCTTTACAGAATACTAATCGTAGGAATCACATTAATCTGTTGGATTGGAGGTGGGCTCATCCCCTTTGGCAAACTGGTTAACTGGATTTATCCTTCGGTGGGGTACGTTGGGTTGTTTATTGTATCTTGTCAGATATACAGAGATATAAAACGATGGAGAACAACCTCTAGCTGAAAAGGCTTGATCTCTCCTTACTGGGTCAACAGGATTTAAACGGTAACCTTTACAGAATACCTAAATCTTTATAGCCTAGAAATATGGGATTAACCTAATCAAATTAGTTACTGGAGACTAGTCATGCCAAAAGTAATAATATTCTTCATTCTATCTATCTTCTGCTTTGTACCCGTTTACGCCAATCAGGCTTCCGGCGGCGCTGCGCTAGTGATTAGCGGAGATGCCTCAGAAACACGTGTTCTCACGGTAACCGGTAAGGGTTTTGCTAAGCGACTAG
>MDTE01011517.1_pt1 | contig 116597 bp, 126 predicted proteins | sample 811231 | NCBI WGS metagenome assembly MDTE01 (sample SAMN05326651, study PRJNA326480) | marine metagenome | isolation source: seawater | place: Indian Ocean: Red Sea | collected 2010 | reverse complement strand
TGAAAAGCGGCGGTTCGGACTGTCACGGGGATGGCCGGGGTGATGCGGTGATGGGGAAAGTCGATGTAGCCCTTTCAGTCTTCGAGGCACTGGAAATGGGCCGTGCACAAACGAGTGGATCTCAATGACATTACGCGTTCTGCTGTTCGCGCAATGCTCCGACATCGTAGGGAGCAGGGAGGTAGGTCTGGACTTGCCCGATGGGAGCACGGTTCAGGACCTCATGGATCACTTCAGCGCCAAATACCCGCCCATGAAGAAGCTGGACCGGAGCATCATGCTGTCCGTGAACCAGGAGTATGTTGAGCGGGAGCAACTTCTCAAAGATGGGGATGAGGTTGCGGTGATTACGCCGGTGAGTGGTGGGTAGGCAACAAGTAAAAATGCAAAATGCAAAATGCAAAATGAAGCCCGGGCAGAGGCCACATGGCTGATCTGTTCAAGATTGTGGATGAGCTGATCGGGGCAGCGGATCTGCATGATGTGGTGTTGGCGGATTCGGATGGGGCGGTTGCTTCGTTTGCGGGGGTCGTGCGGGACAACACGAAGGGGCGGGCGACCCGGTATCTCGAGTACGACGTTTATGCCGAGATGGCCGAGAAAGAGATGCGGGCAATCGGCGAAGAGGTCAAGGCTCGGTGGGAGGTCGATGCGGTTGGCATTCTCCACGGCAAGGGTCGGATGGAGATCGGGGATATCAGCGTTTTGATTGCTGTTTCGTCACCACACAGAAAGGCCGCACTCGAGGCCTGTCACTTTGCAATCGACCGTCTCAAGGAGACTGTCCCGATCTGGAAGAAGGAGGTCTGGACGGACGGAGAGGCGTGGATCGATGGTGATCCGTCATCGTCGCCGCCCGAAGCGGTTGCAGAATGAAGACCCTGTCGAGCGAGGCCAGACCGTGTTGAACGGATTCGGCTGGATCGATGAAGGCCGCGTCGCGGGCATGCGCAGACCCGGCTCTCTCCGGCCGCTCGAAGAGGATCTTCAGGCGCTGCGCGACACTGGCATCGGGGCCATCGTGAGCCTGACCGAGATCGCGCTCGACCCGGACGTTGTCAGATCAACTGGGTTGACCTACCTGACAGTGCCGGTTCCGGATTTTCATCCGCCCGCCCTTCAAGACATTCGGTACATCATCACGTTTATCGAATCCAACCTCACCAACGGTCGACCCACCGTCATCCATTGCACGGCCGGGCTTGGCCGAACTGGAACCATCCTCGCCTGTTGGCTCGTCCGGCAGGGCTCCGCTCCAGACACGGCGATCGCTAAGATTCGTTCTCTTCGTCCCGGATCCATCGAGACGCGGAAACAGGAGCAGCGGGTGTTCGATTTCGCCGACCATCTTCCCAAGGTCTCACGTTGACCGAAGCGGGCTGGATCATCCTGGTCCAGCTTGCGGTGACGAAAGCCGTTCCTCTTTTGCTGGCTGGCTTGGGGGGCCTGCTATCTGAACGGTCCGGAGTGATCAACATCTGCCTTGAGGGCATGATGCTTGCGGGAGCATTTGGGAGCATATCAGGGGCAATGGCGACCGGGTCTCCGTGGCTGGGGCTTTTGATGGGCGGGGTTTCGGGGGCTGCGCTCGGAATCGTCCATGCGTTGAGCGTTGTGAGATATAGGACTGACGCCATCATCAGCGGGACGGCTGTCAACCTTCTCGCAATTGGCGGGACCGAGGTCCTCCTAGTTTCGTGGTTTGGCAGTCACGGGAGCACCGTATCGGTGACCAAGCTCCCGCTCCTGGGTGTCGGGAGCGTCGCGTTCCATCCAACGACCTATCTCGCCTTTCTGACCGTCCTTGTCATCTCTATACTCATCCACCGAACGACCTGGGGGCTCCGTCTACGGGCGGCAGGGGAGCAACCGCAAACACTGGTCTCGGTTGGCGTGTCTGTCCAGGCCATCCGATACGGAGCCGTCATTGCGAGCGGATTCCTAGCGGGTGTGGCCGGATCCCATCTTGCCCTCGCGGATCTGAGTCAGTTTGTCGAGCGGATGAGCGCCGGTCGCGGGTTTATTGCGCTCGCCGCGCTGATTCTGGGCAAATGGTCTCCCAGGGGGGTCTTGCTCGCGTGTCTGTTCTTCGGGAGTGCCGAAGCACTGGCTGACGGGTTCCAGGGTACATCCTCACGTATACCACCACAATTGTTCCTCGCGATGCCGTTTGTGTTGACCATGGTCGTGCTCGCCGGCTTCGTAGGAAAGTCGCGTCCCCCGGCCGCGCTGGGCAGCCGGTTGAATGAAGAAACCTGATCGACGGGAGAATATTCGATGAAGTATCGGAAGCTCGGCAGGACCGGCCTCGACGTCAGTGAGATCGGGCTGGGAACGTGGTCGTTCGCGTCCCGAGCGTACGGCGACGTGGACAGAACAGACGCTGAGACAGTTGTCGGTGCTGCCCTGGATGGTGGGGTGACACTGTTCGACACCGCGCCTCTCTACGGCTCCTCCGACGAGAATGGGATTTCCGAGCAAATTCTGGGTCAGGCGTTAGGCGCTCGTCGGGAGGATGTCCTGATCTCGACTAAGTTTGGCCGAGGGTCGGCTCAGAAGGGGACTTCCTTCGACGCAGCCGGCGTTCGGTCATCCGTTGAAGCGAGCCTGGGCCGTCTGTCAACAGACCGCATCGATGTGCTGTTCTTCCACTCCCCTTTTGGAGCGGATGAGATCGCCAACGATGTCTGGGGAGCGCTGGACGCGCTCAAAGCGTCGGGCAAGATTCGGTTCGTCGGCCACTCCATCTCGAAGTTCTCCGACACCGAGTCGATGGCCCGAGCGTGGTTCGATGAGCGGAAGATCGACTTTGTTCAGGTCGTCTACAGCCTGATGAACCGGGAGTCATCCGATCTGATCTCGAGCCTGGGCGCCAGCGATGGAGGCGTTGTGGCCAGAGAGAGTTTGGCGAACGGATTCCTCTCTGGTGCGATCACCCGAGAGACAGTCTTCCCCCAGAACAACCTGAACAAACGCTACGGCCCGGAGGAGCTCGCCGAACGGGTGGACTACGTGGCCAGCCTGAAGTGTCTGGTTCGGGACGAGATTACCACGATGCCGCAGGCGGCCTTTCGCTGGGTGCTCGACAACCCGAACGTATCACTCGTCCTGAGCGGTGCGAGGAGCGTTGCGGAACTCGAGGATGTGTTGAGCGTACCGCATTCGCCCTCCTATACTGACGACGAAATGGCACAGGCTGAGGGGAACCACACGAAGGATTTTCCCGCTGCCTGATTCGTTGAGACCCCCTCACCTGATGCGTCGATGAACCACCCTTACGACCCCGAAGAGGCGTGTGCGCACCTTTGCCGAAAAGACAAGGCGCTCGCTCGCGTAATTCGACAGGTTGGTCCGTGCGATATCCTGTCCCGTAGACGCATGACGCCGTTCGCGGCTCTGATGCGAAGCATCGTGTATCAGCAACTGAGCGGTCGTGCTGCTGGCACGATCTGGGGTCGGGTTGTCGAGGCATGCCCGTGCAAGGGTCTTCCCAAGCCTGATATAGTGGTCAACGTCAACTACGACACACTGCGGGCAGCCGGATTGTCTAATAACAAGACGCTAGCCGTTCGGGATCTCGCTCGGAAAACGATCGAGGGTGTGGTTCCGACTCGGCGCACACTGAATCGACTGAGCGACGAAGAAGTTATCGATCGACTGACTCAGGTGCGGGGTATCGGGCGGTGGACGGTAGAGATGCTCCTGATGTTCCACCTTGGGCGGCCGGATGTGTTTCCTGTCGGGGATCTGGGTGTGCGGAAGGGCATCGCCGCTACCTACGGACTCGACGACGTTCCTGAGGGCGATGCGCTCGGGGAGTACGGAGACCGGTGGCGACCGTATCGGAGTGTGGGCAGTTGGTATATGTGGCGGGCACTTGAGATCGAGGTGCCTGAATGAAGCAGGGATCAGGGATCAGCCAGGGAGATGCCGGCGTTCAGGATACATCAAGCATTGGCTTCGGTGAGTTCGTAGCGCTCATGGCAATGGTTTCTTCTCTGGCGGCACTCTCGACTGCTGCGATCCTCCCGGCTCTGTCCACGATCGCTGAGGACCTTGCGCTGCACCGCAGGAACGATGCCCAGCTAATCATCTCCATACTTCTTCTGGGCATGGCTTTAGGACAGGTCTTGTTCGGGCCCATATCGGACAGCATCGGACGTAAGCCGCCCGTATATGCGGGCTATGTCCTCTTTGGGTTGGGCTGCCTGCTTTCGATTTTCTCTACCCATCTCAAGATGATGTTGATCGGACGGTTCCTCCAGGGTTTCGGAATAGCCGGACCCAGAAGCGTCAGCTTGGCCCTGATTCGAGATCTCCACGAGGGTCGTCAGATGGCTCGCGTGATGTCGTTTGTGATGACCGTTTTCATTCTGGTGCCGATCATCGCTCCGGCTATGGGGCAGGGCATCCTTCTGGTGGCTGAGTGGCCTGCAATCTTTGGATCTTTCCTGGTCCTCGCCGTTATGTCAATGGCCTGGTTCGGCATTCGTCAGCCGGAGACGTTGCCGTCGGCACGGCGACCGTCGTTCTCGTTCGGGCGCGTTCTTTTGGCGGGGCGCGAAGTCCTGAAGACGCGTCCGACCCTCGGATACACAGTGACGGCCGGTCTCGTCTCCGGTGGCTTTATCGGTTACCTCAACTCATCGCAACAGATCTTTCAGGACGTCTATGCCGTTGGTGATCGATTCTCACTGTACTTTGCTATCCTGGCTGCGGCTATGGGGGCAGCCACTTTCGCCAATGGCAAGATGGTTATGAAATATGGCATGCGGTGCATGTCCACCTGGTCCCTCCGTGCAGTCGTTCTGTTGTCAGCTTTATTCTTCGTGCTTGCTTCGGTCCAAGAGGGCTTGCCCACGTTCTGGTCTTTCATGGCCTACATGATTCTCACCCTTTTCTGCATTGGTATCCTGTTCGGCAACTTGAATGCGCTGGCCATGGAGCCCCTGGGCCATATGGCCGGGCTTGGAGCAGCTGTTGTGGCATCTCTTTCTCTCGCCATATCGGCAATGCTGGGCACGTGGATCGGGCAAAGCTACGACGGCACGATTCTGCCCCTCGTGGGTGGCTTCGGGTTTCTGAGTCTGCTGGCGCTGGGTGTCATTCGGTGGGCAGCGGGTGGGGAAGTGGCATATGCCGCTCAAAGGAAGGGCCTAGATCACTGACTCAGTAAGGGGCGCGCCCGCTCAGGCAAGCAGGGAAATCGTGGAATGAATATCAGAAAAGCTGAAGACCAGGATTGGCCTAGGATCTGGCCGATTTTTCGGGAAGTCGTCCGGGCCGGCGACACGTACGCATTCAGCCCAGACACGTCGGAGGATGAGGCTAGACGAATCTGGCAGGGTGACGGCGTGACGACCTATGTTGCTGTCGATCAGGAGATCGCTGTCGGGACGTATATCCTGAAGGCCAACCATCCCGGGTTGGGCGACCACGTTGCCAATGCTGCCTTTATGGTCGCCTTTGAAGCGAGAGGACAGGGGATCGGCCGCAGTTTAGCGGAGCACGCGCTTATGGAAGCTCGGGCCGCGGGATATCACGCGATGCAGTTCAACTTTGTCGTGAGTACGAACAAGGGATCGATCCGGTTGTGGGAATCGCTGGGCTTCGAGATCGTCGGGACGCTACCGGGGGCGTTTCGTCACCACGTGCTCGGTGGGGTTGACGCGTATGTGATGTTTCGGTGGTTGTAGGCAGAGAATGGGGAGCGCAGGGCGAAGGGCACTTTCGTTCCTAGGCTGTTGGCCTTCGCTGAAGCCCAACGAGGAGCCGGGAACGAGTTAGAGGCCGAGGAACTGCTTTACGCGGGGGTGATCTAGGGCCGGCGTATTAAGAATGTGCTCGGGCTGGCGGCCTTCGATGGCGTCGGTTACCTGCTTGACGCAGCAGGTATCGAGACGGGCGACGGAAGCGGTGGTGATTCCGCCGTTGTGGTTCGTGCAGATGATCCTCGGATTACCCTCGTGGATGGCGCGGCTGTCGTTGACGGGATCGTCGACGACGTAGTAGAAGAGCCTCTCTTCACGGATGGCGCGGTTGACATCCTCGTCGTTAACCAGGTTGCCCCGTGACGGGTTGATCAGCGAGGCGTGTGGCTGCATCCGCTCGAGGAGGTCGTAGGTGACGATCGTGTCGTCACCGGAGACGTGGAGCGAGACAGCGTCGCATTGCTCGAACAACGTAGCCGGGTCGTTGACGGCCTCGCCGCCATACTCCGCGGCCAGTTCGGCGATGTCAGGTCGGATGTCGTAGATGAGCAGACGGCCGGAGTCGCCGAGAAGCGGTTTTGCCCGTTTCGCCATCTGCTGGCCGATGCGGCCAAAGCCGTATAGCCCGAGCGTCGACCCCTCGGCATCGTAGGTTCTGATCAGAGAGAAGTCGCCGCCGTGTGACATGTGGTTGAGCGTGTAGGTCCGTTTCAGCGTTGCCATCCACTGCGCGATCGCATATTCCGCTACTGTCGCCATGTGCACGGGTGATGTCGTGATGAGCACGCCAGCCTCGTTCGCGGCCGGCTGATTCACGTTCTCGAACCCAACGCCCCATCGAGCGATGATCCGAAGATCCTTCGCCTGCTGGTAAAATTCGGTGTGAATGGGCCTGGAGTTGGCGATGACACCGAGTACGTCGTCCGCTTCTGCTGCGGTGAGGTCGCCGGGGTAGAACTCTACGTCACCGAACTGCTTCAAAGACTCGAGCCCGTCGGTTCGTGTCTGCGATTCGAAATCAGGGACGTTTAGCGAGGGGCTGACGAGAATCTTCATGGCTGTGCCTGTCGTTCGGAGTATGGAGTTACGAATGATCGTCATGATGAAGCGACAACGCTTCGATGTAAACCGCGAAGACGGAGCCCAAGCCTGGCCGATCTAGAGAAACGCGTTCGCCGGTTATTTGAGGATCGACGCATCGTTGGGCTTGCCAATGAAGACGCCCGACAGTTGGTCGACCTCTTGGGGGATCCTGACATTCCTTTCCGGTTCTTTGTGGGTGATCTGATCATCCGGAACGCGAAAGGAGCGTTGGATGCCCTGTTGGAGGCGGCCGAAACCGCCCCGGAGGAGAACAGGCGGAGTATTGCCCATCTTCTCGGGAAGATCGGCCGACGGCTCGACGAGGCGCGTCTGGCTCCGGTCAAGAAGGTGTTGGAATGTGTCCTCCAGGATGAAGACCCCAAGACACGCCGGAACGCGGCCATTGCTTTGGGGACGCTGGAAAGCGAATCTGCAACTGGTGCCCTGATCGTTGCGCTCGAAGCGGAGTCCTTCGACTGGGTCAGGCCGTCACTCATCCTCGCGCTCGGACAGATTGGGGGAAGCGAGAGCATCGCCTTCCTGGGCGACTACAAACCAGAGTGTCAAGCCGAGGTCGAGGCACACGTCAAGGCGATGGATCGTGTGGGCGGGACCGAGCGGGAACCTCGTCCTCCGATCCGTACGCTCGGCGCGGAACGGCTGCTCGAGCTCCATTGTGCGCCCGGACAGGAAGACCTGCTGTGCGATGCGATCGAGCGCTCTGTAGGCGAAAGACCTTCGGTCGTCCAGAATGGGGCTGTCCGGGTTCGTCTCCAGGAGCTGATTGACCTGCAGCAGATTCGGACCTGGCGCGAGTGGCTTGTCTGCGTAGGTGAACGACCCATCGACGCGGATTCAGTCGATCGAGTTGGACTCGACTTGCTGGCCGATGGTCTGGCTCTGGTCTCAGAGATCTACAGGGAAGATCCTCTCACGCGATACCGGCTCGAAATACGTGGGAAGTCGGTCTCGCACCGACAACGTAAACGACGGATCAAAGTCTGGTCGGAAGGCCTGAAGGCGCGGGCGCCGGCTTACGTGAACAGCCCCAGCCATTACGAGGTGGAGACGCGGATCCTGCTCGCGAAGACGAAGGTCGGTGTGTTCCTCAAGCTGACGGAAGAAGCGGATAGTCGCTTCGGCTACCGCGTGCAGGATGTGCCCGCGTCGATGCATCCTGCCGTGGCGGCGGGCGTGGTCGCCCATTCTCGGCCAGTGTCCAAGGGTCGTGTGTTGGACCCTTTCTGTGGATGCGGTACTTTATTGTTTGAGCGAGCGCAATGCAGCACGGCTGCAGGCTACCTTGTCGGGAGCGACATCTCCGGTAGCGCGATCGATGCTGCACGGACGAATCTTCGCCAGTTCGAAGACCTTCCCTTAACGTTTCGTCGGGGTGATGTTGGGTCGGTCACGCACGATGGCCCGTTTGACGAATTGATCAGCAATCTGCCGTACGGCATTCGGACCGGTTCGCACCAGAAGAACATTGCTTCCTATGCAGCCCTCTTCGATCGGTTGAGTGAGTGGCTGAAGCCAGAGGCTCGCCTGACGCTGGTCACCCAGGAGATCGAGATGATGACTCGACTGTTCCGCGACCGACGGGATGTTCACCTGGACGACGTTGCGCGTGTCGACGTCGGCGGACTGCAGCCGGGCGTCTTCAAGGGCTGCTATGGCCAAAAGAAGTGAGGTATAGACGTGGGCCTTCCCGAGTCGCTGGTTACCGTTCTCGAGGCCGCCACGCTGGAGGCGCAGCGCCTCGGGCACCGCTATGTGGGGACCGAACACCTGCTGCTGGCCGTCTGTCTGGACCCGGCGAAGGTACGGGAGATCCTGGTCGAACTCGATCTGGATCCGTTGGACCTTCGGAGTCAGGTCGACGCGTTCGTGATCAAATCTGACCCGCTGAAGTCGGAGGAGCATATACCGGTGAGCCCGCGCGCTCTGAAAGCGCTCGCTCGATCGATTGAGGAGTCGCAGGCATTGGGAGCGCCAGAGCCGATGCTCGAGCACGTCCTGCTGATGCTGGCCGAAGATGAGGATGGGGTAGCGGCCCGTGTTCTCGAGGTGTTCGGAATCGACTATGCGTCGATCCGCAGGTTCTTGGTCTAGTCAGATTGGAAACTTGCTCTGTCCGAGCAATGTCTCAATGTCTATGGGACAACGATCGGAGGTATGACGTGCGCGTTTACCTCTGGACAACGAAACGGCGGGCGGCCCGAATTCGGATGGTCGGATTTGTACCTCGGCGTGGCCGGGTCTGGTTTACGACCAACCTAGGCTATGCGAAGCGGCGTGACCGGACACAGGCGAGGCGGACGAAGGATCAGGCGGAGGTCCTGACGTGCCTGTTGAACCCCGGTTCCTTCAAACCCAACCGGTACCTGCACCAGAATCACATCATCGTGATTCGGAACAAGGTTCCCCAATCGGCGCTGATCGACCAACGGGGGATGGTGGTTCTTCCAGCCAACCTGACAGCCGAAGGTATTTCTAGGTGGGTCAACCGGTTCCTGGGTGTCAAGCCACACAAGGGGGTCAGCAAGCGTCATCCCGGTTTGGGGAACAACGTTCTCGTTAGGTCATGACGGAGTCGATCCAGGCTTGGTCGATTTCCATGCCGAAGCCGGGGGCGTCGCTGGGGATGAGGTAGCTGTCCTTGATCACTGGGGTTCCGGGGATCTGCACCATTTCTTCGAGCGGGACGCCGGGTGGGGAAACGCCTTCGGAGCGTTCGCCCCACATGACGGCGGGCATGGCGAAGGCCAGGTGCTGGCCGAAGGGGTAGTTCATGCTGGCGTGGGGGATGACTTGGATGCCGGCGGCTTCGGCGATGGCGCAGATCTTGACGGCCGGTGAGATCCCGCCGCACCATAGGACGTCGGGTTGGAAGATGTCGACGAGGCGGCGTTTGGCGGCGGAGGCGAAGCTGTTCGTGAAGTACCAGTGTTCGCCGCTGGCCAGGGTCTGTGAGGGTAAGCGTTCACGGACCTGGGCGTAGCCTTCCCAATCATCGGGGAGGAGATACTCCTCAATCCACTTGAGGTTGTAGGGCTTGAGGGTCTCTGATAGGCGAACGACGGTTTCGACATCGGAGGACATCCAGCAGTCGAACATCAGCTCGCGATCCGGGCCGACTATCTCGCGTTTTTCGGCGACCATCTCTTCGTTCTTCTTGATGCCGTCGAGGCCTTCCTCAGGACCATAGGCGGAAAAGCATTTCGCCGCTTTGAAACCCAACTCCATATACCACGCTGTGTCGCCGCCGGTCGCATAGCAGTAGATCTTCTCCTTCTGGGGGCCGCCAAGCAGTTCGTAGACCGGCTTTCCCAACAGCTTTCCCTTCAAGTCCCACAAGGCCAGGTCGACCGCGCTGATCGCGTGGCTGGTCAGGCCGCCCATGCCGTAGGGGGCGGACATCCGGACCATCATGTCGTAGAGCTTGTCGACAGCCATGCAGTCCTCTCCGACCAGGACAGGAGCGAAGTGGTCGTTGATGAGGTTGACGACTGGGGTGCCGTTCAGGGAGATGCCGAATCCCCAGGTGCCGTCCTCAGCTTCGACGATGCAGGCAGGTCGGTTCCAGCTCGAGGGGACCGTCCAGTTGCTGTCACGCTTGAAACGGTCATAGCGGAAGATGGGGCGGGCCATCTTCCGGGCGTGCTTGGAGGGCTCGGACGGGCGCGGTGCCGTCTTTGGTGATGGCTTGGTGTTGATTTGGAAGGCGGTGATGGATTTGATCTTCATTTCAGGCCTGATTCAGGAATGCGTGAAGGGACATTAAGGTGCAGAGAAGCGCTTGGGGTTTGGAGCAATCGTACGGGTAAATTAGGGCGCAGCGGGGAGGGGCGAAAGTGGCTTCGGCCGGCTAGATAGTGCAGATGAACTGGCCACCGTGTTTGTTGATGGAGATGACGCCCTCCCGGCCGAGAAGGTCCTGAACGATATTCTAGAATCTGGATAGTCCATCCTCGGACATGCGGTCGGCGGAGCGGACATAGTCGACAAGCGGATCACGTTCGGTGATGTCGAGGCCGCCTTCGTAGGGCGTGCATCCAACGGATTTGAAATACGGGGAGAGCTGGTCGTCTCCGTTTTCGGTGGTGAAGGGGCGGGCTTCGCTGATGTTTGCGAACTCGGGGTCTGCCTGGCTCGTGAGTTCGGCTAGGCGTGCCACGCTGCTATCGCTGTTCTTGCCGGCAAATAGCTTTCCGCCTGGACGCAGGACGCGAGCGATTTCTCTACAAGCAAGCGGGGCGGTCAGGGGCGTAGATACAGCATATGGTTGGCGATCACGCGACCGAAGGCGTTGTCGTGGAATGGGATCGCCATCGCGTTGGCGTTCGCGTAAGTGAATCCCAGGCCCGAGGTTGCTTCTCGGGCGGTCGAGAGCATGCCTACCGAGAACTCGGTAAGCATCACCTGCCATGAAGCGTCAATGCGTTCGTGGTTGTCGCCCTTCCACTGGTACGCAGCACCGTAGCCTACCTCGAGGATGTCGGGTCCGGGCGCGAAGTCATACTGGTCGAGCAGCCAGCGGAGCCAGCCGATGGGGTGTCGGCTGAAGCGTTCGTGGAGGGCCAGGCGGGCGTCGAGGTTGCTGGTGGTTGCATACTGGACGCGGAGTCTGTCGGGTGAGTGATCCATCACGTCGGACCTCGTAGAGTTACGTATCAAAACGTGGGGTGGCGGAGATACTGCACCCAAGTGGCCGCGAGGGTTGAGGCTATGGTAACGGCGGGGAATCGATTTGAAAAGGGTTGGGGGAATGGGTATCATCGATGCGTGAATATATATGAGAAAGAGCGGCGACTGGAAGCCGCCGATTGACGGAAAGGGATATGGCAACAGATAAGAAACTGTTTCTCCTCGACGGAATGGCTCTGGCTTACAGATCCCATTTCGCGTTAATCAACAACCCGCGGACGACGTCGTCGGGGATGAACACGTCGATGGTGTTTGTGTTTACGAATACACTGCTCGAGATCATGACGAAGGAGCAGCCGACGCATCTGACGGTCGTGTTTGATACGGATAAGCCGACGTACCGGGACGAGATCTACTCGGAATACAAGGCGCAGCGTGAGTCGATGCCGGAGGATATCCGGGAAGGCTTCCCGTATCTGGATCGGATGCTCGCCGGATTCAGGATTCCCGTGATTCGTGTGGATGGGTTCGAAGCGGATGACGTGATCGGGACGCTGGCCGGTACGGCGGAGAAAGACGGGTTCACCACGTATATGGTGACGCCAGACAAGGACTTCGCGCAGCTGTTGAGCGACAACACCTACATATTCAAGCCGGGGCGTCAGGGCAGTGATCCAGAGATCCTGGGCGTCGACGAGGTGCTCGAGAGTTGGGGAATTGCCGAGGTGGATCAGGTCGTCGATATGCTGGGGCTGATGGGGGACACGAGCGACAATGTTCCCGGTATTCCCGGGATCGGGCCGAAGACGGCGCAGAAGTTGATCGACAAGTTCGGGTCTGTCGAGGTGTTGCTGGACAGCACGGATCAGCTGAAAGGGAAGCAGAAGGAGAACGTCGAGACTTTTCGCGAGCAGGCCATGATGTCGAAAGAGCTCGTCCAGATCAAGACGGATGTGCCGCTCGAGGTCAAGGTCGACGATCTGAAGATCCAGGAGCGCGATGACGAGATTCTGCAGGCGGTTTTTAGCGAACTGGAGTTCCGTGTGCTTGCTCAGCGCGTATTTGGCGAGGCAGCCGCGCCGACTGAATCAGGGCCTCAACAGTCCCTGTCATTCAACGGCGAAGTGGCTTACGTCGAGGAGGTCGACCAGTTGTCGCTGAAGTCGCTGGCGGACACAGAGCACGACTACGACGTGGCCGACACGGACGAGAAGCTGGATGCTCTTGTGGCGGCCCTGGCGGAGGAGAAGGCGATTGGGTTCGATCTCGAGACAGATCGGCTCAGCTCGAAGGATTCAGAGATCGTCGGCATCGCCGTGTCGTCCAAGGCGCATACGGGAACGTATATCCCGGTGGAGCCGGGGCGCGACGCAGGCGTGGCCATTCTGGAGAAGCTGAAGCCCGTGATCGAGAATGAATCGGTCGGTGTGATCGGTCACAACTTGAAGTACGATCTGTCCGTGCTGAAGTGGCATGGCTTCGAATGGAAGGGCCCCATCCACGACACGATGCTGGCCGCGCATCTTACGCTGCCGCCGGACTGGCGGATGCGGATGGATTCACTGGCCGAGTCGCTGCTTGCATACAAGACCAAGCCAATCTCCGATCTCATCGGGGAGCGGGGCAAAGAACAGAAGAGCATGCGCGATGTTCCGGTCGCCGATGTTGCCGAGTATGCGGCAGAAGACGCAGATGTCGCGCTGCAGCTCTGGGAAGCGCTCGAGCCGAAGATCGGGCAGATGGAGCAGACACGGGTGTTCGAAGACGTCGAGATCCCGTTGATTCCCGTGCTGGTCAACATGGAGTACGAGGGGATCCGGCTGGATAAGGATGTGCTGGCCGAGATTTCGGACAACCTGCAGAAGGAGATCGACGGAACCCGGGACCGGATCTACGAGCTGGCGGACGAGGAGTTCAACCTCAACTCACCGAAGCAGCTCGGGGAAGTCTTCTTCGAGAAGCTGAAGCTGGACCCGAACGCGAAACGGACCCGCAAGAGCAAGCAGTATCAGACGAACGAGCGGGTGCTGACCCGGTTGGCGAACCGACACGAGATTGCGGAGAAGGTGCTGCATTATCGAGAGAGTACGAAGCTGAAGTCAACGTATCTGGATATGCTGCCGGGGACGATCTTCGAGAAGACCGGACGTGTGCACACGAACTACGAGCAGGCCGTGACCGCGACGGGCCGGATGCAGTCCAGCAATCCGAACCTGCAGAACATTCCTGTCCGGAGTGATCAAGGGCGTGAGATTCGGAAAGCGTTTGTCCCGCGCGATGAGAACCACACGTTGTTGGCTGCCGACTACTCGCAGATCGAGCTTCGGATCGTGGCGGATATCAGTGGTGACGAGGCGATGAAGGGGGCGTTCGAGCGGAACGACGACATCCACGAGATGACATCAATGAAGGTGTGGAATGTGGACGCGGATGGGGTGACGGCCGAGATGCGTCGCCGCACGAAGACGGTGAACTTCGGGATTGTGTACGGGATCTCTGCATTCGGGTTGTCGGATCGGCTGGACATTCCGCGCGGACAAGCGGTTGAGTTGATCGAGTCCTACTTCGCGCAGTATCCGGGGATCCGCGACTATATGGATACGACGGTTGAGTTCTGTCGCGAGAATGGGTATGTGCAGACAGTGACAGGTCGCAGGCGGTATCTGCGGGACATCAACTCGCGGAATCAGACGCTAAGGAGTGCGGCCGAGCGGAACGCGATCAACTCGCCCATCCAAGGGTCGGCGGCGGATATGATCAAGATCGCGATGGCGAAGATTCACGACCGGATTCGTGAGGAGGACCTGAAGTCACGGATGCTGCTGCAGGTGCACGATGAGCTTGTGTTCGATATGCACAAGGATGAGGCGGAGATGCTGCCGGCGCTGGTGGAGGAGGAGATGAAGTCGGCGATCGAATTGAGTGTGCCGATTGTGGTGGAGTTGGGGATGGGGGATAACTGGTTGGTGGCGCATTAGGGAGCGGAGGGCAAAGAGAGGCCTAGCTCTTCCACCTACCTCCCCTGGCCCGCCTACGCTCGCAAGCTACGGCGAGCCGCCCCCTCCTAAAGGAGGGGAATTTGCTTATGGATAGGACTAGGGTCAGTCTGTTTTACTTGATCGGGTATACGCTTGGTGGTGGGGGTGTTCGCGCCGAGGACTATGCTCAAGTTGTTCGGCGCGACAGGCGACTACACCGATCTGATGGTGCGGTTGGTGGGGCTGATGCGCGTGGCGATCGGGATGACTGTAACGAAGATCGTGCGGCACCGGATCGACCGGCTGTATCCGTCGACGTTGCTCGTTCGGGCTGTGATTCTGGTGGCGCTTGCCGTGTTCTACACAGATGTATGGGGACCCGCTGATGCTGGTCCTCTTTTTCATTGTCGGGTTAGGCGTGGTCTTCACCCTTTTTGGGTATCTCGTAGACCGGAAAGACCGCGGGAAAACCATTGATCCTGTTCTTCACCATACTGTTGAGTCTGTGTACCTCACTCGTAAGCGGGCAGGAGAGCCCGATGGCGCGCGGAAGAGTGATCGGCTGACCTATTCGTGGTCTCTCATCGAGGAGCGTGTGTATCGGAAGGACGAGGCGGGACGAGATCTGAGCGCCCAGATCAGGTCCCACCATCTCGTTAACGGCACCGAATGCGCCCGGCGCGTACAGGCTGTCGGTGGTCGCAAAGAGCTGGCGACGAGTGGCGGCGACCGCGAACATCCCGTTTAGAGTCATCTAAGATTGATGAAAGAAGATTGAAAACCTAGATCGGTGCGGGTTAATGAAGGACGACAAGACACGAGTCGGCGAACTCAAGGAGAAGGTGGCATCCTTTATTCGTGCCCGAGACTGGGACCGGTACCACAGTCCGAAGAACTTGGCGATGTCGATTTCGATCGAGGCCGCAGAGATTATGGAGCACTTCCAGTGGTTGACCGTCGAGGAAGCGATCGAAGCGATGCGTAATCCGTCTGTTCGCGGAGAGGTCGAGGAAGAGATCGCCGACGTGATGATCTATTGCCTGAGCCTGGCGAACCAGACCGGGATCGACGTTAGTGAGGCGATCCAGAAGAAGCTGGAGAAGAACGAGGGCAGGTTCCCGGTGGATAAGATCGACGGGTTCGGTGTCGAAGACGAAACCGGTCGGGAATCTGGCGGGTGACCGGATGCGGGTGCTGATCACGGGTGGGTGCGGGTTCGTGGGTAGCCAGGTCGCTCGTGAGGCCGCGGCGCGTGGACAAGATGTCACCACGGCGGACCTGAACCACACCCGTTCGGACGTCGATCTCGACATCCGCGATGCTGCGCTGGTGGATGGGGCGGTTCACGGTCACGATGTCGTCGTGCACTGTGCGGCGGTCGTTGGGCCCGGCCCGGCACGTGAGAACTCAGGGCTGGCGGTCGATGTCAACATCCACGGCACGGCCAACGTCCTCGAAGCTGCTCGCCGCCACGGCGCGCGCGTTGTCTACCTCTCGACGGCCACGCTCTACGGAATGCGGCCCGACCTGAAACCGCTTTACGAAACCGACCCGCCCTCACCTGTCAGTCACTACGATGCGACCAAGTATGCCGCGGAAGTCATCTGTCGATCCTATCGATCGGACTTCGATGTGGACGTCATTTGTATACGAACGGGATTCGTGTATGGTCCGGGACACAGTACGGGTGAGTACTTCGTCGAGCCGGCCACGCGTGGCGAAGCGGTCCGAGTGGAAACCGGTGGAGATGGACCGTGCGACTTCACCTATGTGAAAGACCTGGCGAAGGGACTCGTCTCTGCCGCTGAGCGATCGGATCTTCCCGCACCCGTTTACAATGTGACAGGTGGCGTTCATCGGACGCGAAGTGACTTCGCGCAGGCGGTCAGGAATACGTTGCCGGATGCGGATATTGAGATCGGCCCCGGGATCGATCCAGCGATGCATCTGAGGGGGCCGTGTATACCGGATCTGGCGAAACGCGACTTCGGCTACGTCCCTGCTTTCACGATTGAAGAGGGGATCAGAGACTGGGTGAACGAAGTCCTGCCAACCGCAAGTCGAGGTAGGAAGGAGATCTGATGGAGCTGTCAGAACCGATCACGAGCGTCGATGCGCTGACCCCCAAGTCGCTCACCGACCGGCTGAGCCGCAATGGATTTCTGGAAGCGGGAGAAGTCCTTTCGATCGAGGAGACCGATCCGTTCGACTCGTCGGCCGCGTTCTTCAAGCGGCCGACGACATGATGCCGAAACCATATCGGGAGGGCTGGTTCGGTGGGGGTGTGGTCGAATGGACGTTCTATGGGGACCTGGCACCCGCGACACCGGGGGCTTCCGTCTGTACCGTTTACGACTGTGGGATCGACCGCGAGAATCGCGATTGCCACTTTCTGCTCGAGGATCTATGCCACTACTGCGAGAATAGCCGCCAACTCTCCAGATCCCAACCTGCTCAGCTGAATTCTTCCTCGCCCTCGTCGTAGTCGATCCGTATCGGTTTCCGCAGAGGTTCTACCACCAGATGGAGGCTGGCCAACCCGCCTTGCGGCCGGTCGACTCTGAAACGGCTCGCTGCAGAGCATGCGATCGAGATCTCGCGGTAACGTCTCAACGCATCGGGTGTTACATTGAGGCATTAGATATCCAACTCGCTTACCTCCCAGGTGACTATGCCCGATCGACCCAATCTCGTGTTCGTGTTTCCCGATGAGTATCGTCCGCAAGCTGTCGGCGTGGCGAATGAGGATCCAGTTATCACCCCGAATCTGGACGCATTCGCCGGTGAGAGCCTGGTGTTTACCGACGCGATCAGCAATCGGCCGGTGTGCAGCCCCTATCGCGCGATGCTGTTTTCTGGTAAGTATCCGCACGCGAACGGGGTGCTTGGAAACGTGAACTCGTCGACCGTGCAGTATGAGAATTTCCTGCGCGAGGATGAGCGCTGTTTCTCCGATGTGCTCCACGAAGCGGGATACGCCCAAGGGTATATCGGGAAGCTGCACCTGGATCCGCCGAATGAAGAGGCGTATTACACCGAGGGCCCCCGAGGTGACGGTCGTGTCTGGGACTCCTATACGCCTCCAGGTCCACGCAGACACGGGTTCGATTTCTGGCATTCGTATGGGTGTTGTGACTGGCACAACCAGCCGCATTACTGGCACGGGGACGCACGTATCGATCAGCGTCTCGAAGTGCACGAATGGTCGACGAAGCACGAGACGGATGTGGCCGTCGACTATATCGAGAACAGCACGGGATGGCGTGACCCGGACAAGCCGTTTTCGTTGTTCGTGGCGTTTAACCCGCCGCACATGCCGTTTGATCAGGTGCCGGCCGAATACGTCGAGCGGTATGGGGACGCGACCCACGAGGAGCTGTTGACCCGGCCGAACGTGGCAGCCGATGAGCGCGGCGATCGAGCTCGTCGCGACGTGAAGAATTACTTCGCGATGGTCACCGGCGTGGATGAGCACTTCGGCCGTATCCTGCAAGCGCTCGACGATCAGGGTCTGAAGGAGAACACGATCGTCGTTTTCACGTCGGACCACGGCGAGATGATGGGCAGCCACGGTCTGATGGGGAAGAGCGTGTGGTATGAAGAGTCGATGAAGGTTCCGCTGATGGTTCGGTGGCCCGGTCACATCGGTGTGGGAACAGATGATCTGCTGATCGGAACCGCCGACCTGACGTCCACGCTCCTGTCACTCATCGGACACAAAGATGTAATTCCGGATGCGATGCAGGGGAATGACTATGCCGCAGGACTGCTGTGTGAAGAGATCGATAGGCCTTCGTCCGCGCTGTATTTGGAGACGAATCCTGGTTGGCCAGAAGGAGGACGGCGCGGGGTTCGGACTCATAGGTACACGTATGTGGTCGAGCGATCGCGGGAAGGCGACGAGTGTGAGATTCTGCACGACAATCAGGAGGATCCATATCAGCTGGCGAATGTGGCTGAGGATCAAAGCGGCGTTGTGTCCGACCTGAAGGGAGAGATGGAGGGGTGGTTGCGGAAGACGGGAGACCCTTGGATCGAGAATTGATCCTGCGTCGCCAAGGTGTCGGAAAACAAGTGATTGATGACAGAAGATTTGAGACCGTGTGGTCTATCCGAGGCCCTAGCAGCTCCAGGCCGCTCGAGGCCAAGCCCTCACTCGGTTCGTCTATAGACGAACCGGGCCTCTCTCGACCTTCGCCAAGGCTACGGCTCGACAGGCCGCCGCTGGCGAGGGTCTTCAAGACGAGTCTGCTGTGAGCAATCTCGTAGAGTGTGTGCCCAACTTCAGTGAGGGGCGCGACAGAACGAAGATCGATGCGATCGTAGAAGCGATCGGAACAGGGCGAGATGTCTGCGTGCTGCACGTCGATTCGGGGGACGCGGCGAATCGGACGGTGGTGACGTTTGTCGGTGAAGCTGATGCTGTCGAGCGGGCGGCGTTCGCGGGTATAGAGACGGCTGTCGAGCTGATCGATATGCGGACCCATCGCGGAACGCATCCTCGGATCGGGGCCACAGATGTGTGTCCGATCGTGCCGATCGGCGAGACTCCCATGCAGGACTGTATAGACATCGCCCAACGTCTTGGAGAGCGGGTCAGCGACCAGTTGGGGATTCCCGTCTACCTCTATGCGGAGGCTGCTAGGGTTGATACCAGGCAGAGCCTACCAGCGATACGCCAGGGCGAGTATGAGGGGCTCGAAGCGAAGCTGGCTGACCCCGTCAATGGGCCCGATTTTGGACGACCTGAATTCAACGCGCGGTCAGGCGCGACGGTGACTGGGGCAAGAAGGTTTCTGATCGCGTGGAATGTGAACCTGGACACGAAGAACGTTTCGATCGCGAAGCGGATCGCGCGCAAACTCAGATCTTCCGGTGAGCGTCGATCGGATGGTTCCCGTCTGCCGGGGAGATTCCGAAGGCTTCAAGGGGACGGCTGGTATATCGACGAGTTCGATCGGGTACAGATCACGTTCAACATCCTCGACTACCAGACGACGCCAATCGCGCGGGTGTATGAGGCCTGTCGTGAGGAAGCGGCTGAGCTGGGTGTCACCGTGACCGGGAGTGAGCTGGTCGGGCTGGTGCCTAGGGATGCTCTTATGGATGCGGGTCGGTTCTATGCGAACCTGCGTGGGGATGACTCGCGGGATGCGATCGAGGTTGCTGTCGATGAGCTGGGATTGGGGGAGATCAAACCTTTTGAGCCGGAGAAGCGAGTGATCGAGATGGCGTATGGGGCCAGTTCGTTCCTAGGCGAGAGGCTGGGAACGAGGTTATAGGAGAGCTCATGAAAGATCGAAGATCGAGGATTGAAGACCGGAGAACTCGGACAAACTGGAGATCCCATAGGGATCCTTCGCTGCGCTCAGGATGACATATGAACATACCAACGTATGAATCGATCGGGGTCAGGCCGCTGATCAACTGTCGTGGGACGTATACCATAATCAGCGGGTCTGTTTCGCTGCCGGAGGTGAAGGCGGCGATGGATGAGGCGTCGAAACGATACGTGCACCTTGATGAACTGATGGAAAAGGTGGGTGAACGGATTTCCGAGATCATGCAGTGTGAGTTCGGCTTGGTGACCAATGGATGCGCGGCGGCGATCTGTCAGGTGACAAGCGCCTGCATGGCGGGGGATGATCCGGAGGGGATCAGGCAGCTGCCGGATACAACTGGACTCAAGAACGAGGTCGTGCTGCAGAAGAAACATCAGCACGTCTACAATCACGCGATCCGGATGACGGGCGCGCAGATCATCGAGGTGGATACTCTGGAGGAGATGGAAGCGGCTGTCGGTGAGCAGACGGCGATGCTGGCGGTGTTCGGCGACGCGGCCGATCGGGGTGACGTGTCGGTGGCGGAGATGGCTGCGATCGGGAAGCGGGAAGGCATCCCCGTGTTTGTGGACGCTGCGGCCGAGCGGCCGGATGTGCCGAACCGGTATCTCGAAGAGGGCGCGGATGTCGTCGCGTATAGTGGCGGGAAGTGTCTGCGTGGGCCTCAGGCCTCCGGGCTCTTACTGGGCAGACGGGATTTGCTGTGGACGGCTTTTATGCACGGTGCGCCCCATCATTCGATCGGCCGGCCGATGAAGGCAGGCAAGGAAGAGGTCATGGGGCTGTTGGCGGCAGTCGAGAAATGGGCTGAGCGTGACCATAAGGCCGAGTGGAAGATGTGGGAGGGATGGCTCGACGAGATCTGGAACGCAGTGACCCACGTTCCGACGATTACCCGGGAGACCCAGCAGCCGGGGCGATCGAATGTCGCGCCGATTCTCAAGGTGGGGTGGAACGCCACGCGAGTGGAGCTGACGCCTGAGCAGGCCCAGCAGGCGTTGTCGGACGGTGAACCGCGGATCGAGGTTTTCACGCACGAGACCGGTGTGGAGTTTATGCCCTATATGATGGAGCCGGGGGAAGCGCCAATTGTCGCAGAGCGGTTGGCGGAGGTGATGCGGCGGGGAAATGAATAGAGGATGTGAATAGAGAAGAAGGGAAAATAGCAAGCTCTCATCTGATCCCGCCTTCGCCAAGGCTACTGGCAGGGCAGACCCGCTAGCGGCAGAGGGTTCTCGTCTACGGCAGGTTCTACGACCCGGTGCCTCGATATACCCGTCGCTGCATCTAGATGCGGCTTCGGGTACTCGGGATGAATGGTGAGTATCCTCTCCGCGATACGCTATTTCGACTGTTGGTCACCGTTGGGAAAACCGATCAGTCGGGCGATGAGGATGGCGACGTAGAAGACGCCCATCGAGATTCAGGAACTGGCGAATCTGATCGACGCGAAGGTCGGCGCGAGCGGGGACGGCGGGTTCATGTTCACGGCACAGGAAGTCCAGACCGCGAAGCAGGAAGGACTCGGTCTGCCGATCGTGTTGTTCAACGACAACTGTTACTCGGCGATCAAGCGGGTGCAGGATCGCCAGTGTGAGGGACGGCATGTGGCGGTGAAACTGGACAATCCCGACTTCCAGCTTTTGGCAAAAAGCTTTGGTGTTGCCAGTGATCTGGTGGTGGATGTGGATGGGCTGAAGCAGGCTGTTGGGCAGGCATTCGATAGGGATGTGCCAACGATTGTGGAAGTTGATCTAGAAGCATTTAAGATGTGACGAAAGAAGATGTGAAGATTGCGGCAGTGAAACGAGCGGCGGTGCAGGACCCAAAGGGGTCCTTCGCTTCGCGAAGGATGACACGGAGACAATCAGATGGGCAAAGGAAGAATTTACGAGGATCCCGTATTCGAGTATGAGGATCCATGCAGCGGACGAAAGGTGATCCGGCTGACCGACTATCTTGGACACTCGAACCACTTCTACTTTACGGATCCGTGCTGGTTCAACAACGACCGATCGTTTGTGTTCACGTCGCAGCGGGAGAACGAGGGGAATATGTTCCGCTACGACCTGGACGATCACAAGATCACGCAGATGACGGACCTGAAGTCGAAGGGTCGGCCGGGTGGATGTGTGAGCCAGGTGAATAACGCGGTTTACTACTTCGTAGGGCGCCGGTTGATGGAATTGAAGCTGGACAGCCTGGAAGAGCGCGTGGTATCGGAGGTGGGTACGCCGTACCCACCGGGCGGCCGGGCCAATCCGACAGCTGACGGGAAGTATGTTTGTTCGATCGTGACGGAGCCCTTGCCGGATACTGGGAAGAAGACGATCTCGTACTCGTACTCGTCTTTCGTGCAGAACTTTGCGCGGAAGCCGCACGCGCTGATCTTCAAAGTGAACGTCGAGAATGGCGATTGGGAGGTTGTTCACGAGGACCATCGCAGTATGGGACATATCAACACGTCACCGACTCAGCCGGACATCATGACCTTCTGTCACGAGGGACCGTGGCATCGGATCGATCAGCGGATCTGGGGGCTGAATATTCAAACGAAGGAAGCGTGGAAGATCCGTGAGCAGCACGGCGATTACAGTGTCGGCCACGAATACTGGTTCGCCGACGGGGAGACGATCGGGTATCACGGCCGGCCCCGTGACAACAGTGGCGAGCACGTCTTCGGTCACATCAAGTGGAACAACGAGGATCACGTCGAGGTGAGCTTCCCGTTCCACTCAACACACTTCCAGAGCTTCGATCACACGATGATGGTCGGTGACGGGACCAACTGTTTCGCGTCGGATGCGAAGCCGTATATCCAGCTGTTTAAGTGGGACGGCGAGCAGTATGTGGGGCCGAAAATCTTGTCGTATCACCGGAGTACGTTCAACGATCAGTATGCGCACTGTCATCCACGGTTTACGCCGGATGGGAAGTATGTGCTCTACAGTTCGGATCTGACGTCGTATGCGAATATGTATCTGGTGGAGGTGGGGGATTATGATACGCTGCCGGGTTTGACGGAGGATTACGTGGCGCCGCATCAAAGGCGGTAAAGTCAAAGGCAACCACCCGCTCGCCTGCGGCTCGCTAGATGGATACGGATAAACACAGATCAATTCGAGGTCCAGGAACGCTTTGCTACGCGCCTCGATCAGGGCGGTACGGATGGAATTCTTCCTTAGTAGGATCTTCCGACCTGGCAGCTACCTTTGCCAGTCGGGACATGTGAGCCCAGGCGTGGTAAACAACATTTGAAGCTCTTGAGCTGATATGAGGATCAAATCTATAGAGGCGTTTCCGGTTGATCTCTCGCCGAAGGTGCAGCGGCAAGTATATCAGAATGAGGGGAGACAGCCGGCGTCGCCGATGGCGCGGTATCCTAAGTATCAAGGGAAGCGGTCGTCTTGGATGGCGAACTGGCCGAACGTGGGATGTGTGATTACGGCGGAGGATGGGAAGTTCGGGTTTGGGGTCGGGGGGTTCAGTGGGCCTGTGTGTCCAATCATCAACGAGCACTTTGCCGAGCACCTTGTGGGGGAAAGCTGTTTTGCGACGGAGCGTCATTTTGATGTGATGATGCGGATCAGTGCGCCCTATGGGAGCGTGGGACTGGCGAGCTATGCGATCAGTGCCGTCGACCTGGCGTTGTGGGACCTGAAGGGGAAGCTGCTTGAGAGGCCCGTATACGAGTTGATCGGTGGGCCGCAGAAGGAGCGGATCTTCTGCTATGCGACTGGGTTCGATATCGACTGGTATCAGGAGTTGGGATTCCAGGCGTTCAAGCTGCCGATGACGCACGGGCCGATTGACGGGGTGGCCGGGCTGAATGAAGCGGAGAAGCTGGTAGCCGAGGCGCGTGAGAAGATCGGCGATCACGCGGAGTTGATGCTGGATTGCTGGCTGGCGCTCGACGTCGACTATACCGTGAAGTTAGCCGAACGGCTACGGCCGTATGGGTTGCGGTGGATCGAGGACTACCTGTTGCCGGAGGAGATGAACGGGTTCGGGGACGTTCGGAAGCGGATCCCGTGGCAGGGACTGGCGACGGGTGAGCACTGGTATCTGCCGCCCACGTTCGCGGTGGCAGCCGAGCGCAAGCTGGTCGACATCTTTCAGGCGGATACGCTGTGGTGCGGTGGTTTGACGTCGCAACTACGCATCGCGCAAATTGCCGAAGCGAACGGGATTCAGTCGATTCCGCACGGGGGGATGAACTGGCCGTATGCCCAGCACCTGATCTACGGGACGAGCGGGACGACGTGGGGAGAGCGGTCGGATGGGGTGGCGGCGCCAGGTGTGCCGCTCGAGGATATGGTGCGGCTGCCCGGGACGGCGGTGATCACGGACGGGTATCTGGTGCCGAGTGATGCGCCGGGGTTCGGGATTGAGATCGATGAGGCGTGGATTGGTGAGCGGCGGAAGAAGCCACAAGAGATCAAGATTTGGGGAATGTAGGGATCAGTCACGTCTAACTTTCCTAAGGCACCGTCACGCTGAGCGTGAGTCGAAGTGTCGGTCGGTGTAACTTGGCCGCCCTTCGACTCGCGCTCAGGATGACGGTGCCGTTCTCCATCCCACCACGAGTTGGGAATTTGCAAGGACGCTAACTCAGCAGATTGGCTGGTAACAAAAGGAATAGGACATGGAGCCGTGGTCGTTTTTACACGTTAGCGACTTGCAGCCGGGATCGAGGCGGTCGTTCCGGCTGAATCCTGCGCAGCATGAGAATGGGATGACCGCGTATCGGATGCTCGGGGAGATTACCGACGTCGATCTCCTAATCGTTGGAGGAGACCTCACGCGGGACGGGTCGATCCACGACTTTGAGTTCGAGGAGGCGAAGGCGAAGCTGGATGTGTTGCCGTATCCCTACTACGCGCTGCCGGGGAACATGGATACGGGCAACAAACATACGTCGGTTGGCGGGGCGACTGGTCGCGATGATGCGAGGCTCAACGTGCTTACGGACCCACTGGATCGGTTCGCGAAATTCTTTGGTGAATTCCCGTGGTCGTTTGTGCACAAGAAGGTACGGTTCAGCGGATTCTACGCGGCGCTGGCAGGGTCAGGGCTGCCACACGAGGAACGGATGTGGGCGTGGCTGGAAGATGAACTGCCGAAGCTCGATCGTGCGGATCATCACGTGATGAACATGCACTACACGCTGTTCGTCGATGACTTGGACGAGCCGACTTGGGATATCACGAAGGAAGAAGAGTACAAGAAGTGGTATTTCTCGATCGACCAGCCGCACCGGTCCCGCATCTTCGATGCGTTCAAAGCGTCCGGTGTGAGCATCGTGACGAGCGGACATATCCACTGTCGGCGACCGGGGCAGGTTGTCGATGGGATTACGTTCCATCGTTGTGCTGGGATCGCGATGCGGCAGTGGTCGACGCAATGGCCGGACTCGTGTCCCGATCTGGGGTTCTACCGGTTCGACGTTTCCGATGAGGGAATCAAGGAGACGTTTGTCCCGTTGGAGTACGAGTCGGAGGCGACGGGAGCTTATGGGAAAGGCGGTCATCCGCATCCGGAGGAGCGAGACTATACCCTCGCGCTGGAGGCGCCGCCACCGCCCTTCGGCCCCGCACCCTGAGCAGGAGCAGGGAGCGGCGGAGCGCCAGTGGCCCTTCCCTTCCGGCGGAGGAGTTCCTTAAGAAAAGCGAATGACGAGTACCGAGTAGTGAATGTTGAGTTTTGAGGGGAAAGCTTTTGTACTCATCATTCGTCACTCGGTTTGACCTTCGGATGGCTTGGGCCGACCCAGACCGTCTGAGGGTTCTCGACGGGTTCGATGTCCAAGTTGACGACGATCGGTTCCTGGCCGCTGCGGACGAGTACACAGGAGAGTTCTTGGTCTTTGCTGGCGTTGATTTCCTGGTGGGGGACAAACGGCGGAACGTAGATAAAGTCGCCGGCTTCCGCTTCCGCCACATATTCCAGCTGTTCACCCCACCTCATTCTCGCCTTTCCACTGACGACATAGATCACGCTTTCCAGTTCACCGTGGTGATGGGCGCCCGTCTTGGCGTCGGGATGGATGTCGACGGTTCCGGCCCAGAGCTTGTTCGCGCCCGCTATCGCGTTGTTGATGGCGGTTGCCCGGTTCATCCCAGGGGTCTGAAGCGTGTTGGTATCGGTCTCCGATGCCTTGATGACACGGACACCGTCTTCTTTCCAGTTCATAGCGTTAGAACCTGGGAACCACGGAATTCACCGATAACACGGAAGGGTCTGAGGAAGCGGGCGGGCCGGACCAGACAATCCTGGCAGTAGGATGGCCCGGGCATCGGCAGGACCCAGTCCTGCTGTGTCTTTTCTCTGTGTTCCGTGCTATCCGTGGTTGATGGTTGTTTTCAGGTGAAGAGTTCGTTGCAGCGTTTCTGCATTTCCTCTTCGGACAGGTCTTCCAGTTTCTGGGACACGATCCAGAGGTGGCCGAAGGGGTCCTCCTTGAGCCGACCCGAATGGTAGCCGTAGAACAGATCCTCGACAGGGAGGTCGACTTCCGCGTCGGCTTCGACCGCCTGCTCATAGAAAGCGATTGCTCACTCTGCGTTCGACACACTTACGTATGCGACAACCAGATGCTCACGATGGCTCCTCTGACGGGGTGTAATCGTTGTTCAAGCAGGGTGATGTAGGCCACCCCGGTATGAAAGGTTCTGTTCAGGGGGCGCGTCAAGGGTCCGGCACAGGTCCAGGATGATGCCTGAGGTGCCTTCCGGCCCTACGCAATCGCGAATACGGTCAGATGTAGGGGAACATCAGGTCTGTGTCGTCGGTCGCGGTGGAGACGTTAGACAGGACGCGTCGCACCTCGTGCTCGACCTTGATATTCCACTGGGCCCTGGCCAGGAGCTTCTTCACAGCCGGGTGGTCGCCGGGTGGACAGGTTGATTTGATCCAAGCCGTCGGGACGACTGCTTCGAGAAAAGCACGCTGATCGTTCGGTCTTGATTCTGACAGATGCATGAGCTTGCGGTGTTGCAGGAATATGGGTGCCCGCCCGCGTCGCAGGGTTACGGGGAAGGGGAGTGGCTCACTTCTCTGCGACGACTATCAAGCTTAGTCGATTCCCGTCCCGCGTGCAAGGCACCTTGTGTATTTTGTTGAAGGACAGACAGTTCGAAGCACATTTCAGGAGAAACCCATGGATATCGAGCCCATCCATCCGGTTTTCGGCGCTCGTGTAACTGGGATCCGTCTGAAGAGTTTGGATGGCGCCGCGTTCGAAGCACTCCGAACGGCGTTCCTGGACCATTCGGTCCTGGTCCTGCCGGACAGCCGCTTGATGACGAACAGCAGGTGGCCTTCAGTCAACGATTCGGGGAACTGAAAACGACGCTGGTGAACGACCCGTCCGGAGGAGGCGATCACGTTACGCGGATCGCCCAGCCGCAGTTCGCGTTCGAGCACGCCTGGGCACAGGACGACGTGGTCATGTGGGACAATCGATGTGTGCTGCATCGGGCGCGTCCGTTCGACCGATCCAAGCACAAATGCGTGATGCATCGGACAACCGTGATCGGAGAAGGTCCAACGGCTCCTGCTTGACCCTCAAGGTGTGCGACTTTCACCGTCAAACGAGGGATATCTTCATGCGCCGTCTTGACTTCTGAACGGTTTGAGTGCATACATGTGAGCAATTACTCACTATGGTACTCAACCCACTGAAACCCTTCCAGCGTTACCTCAAGCCCTACCGCCGCATGGTGGTTTTAGGGCTTTTCTTTCTCCTCTCCGTTCAGGCGATTCAGACCGCGATCCCCATGCTCCTCAAGTGGGCGATCGACGAAGGAAAAGCCTACCTTGACGCTCGCCAGCTTGGGGAAACCCTCCCGCCCACCTGGACCGGTTCGCCGATGGGCGACCTGGCAGGGTACGGGATCGTGATCGCCGTTCTCGGGACCATCCAGTGGTGCTTCAACTTCGGGATGCGGTGGAACTTCACTGCCTTATCCCGATACGTGGAACGAGACGTAAGGGCGATGTATGTTCACCATCTCGTGAAGCTGCCGCTCTCCTTTTTCAACACCCGACAGGTCGGTGACCTGCTGGCCCGCGCCACGAATGATGTCGAGGCCATTCAGCGGTTTCTCCACCACGCCTTCCGGATGTCCCTGACGGGGATCCTCACGTTTTTCCTCAGTCTTGCCCTGATGTGCACGATCGACTGGTATCTGGCGGTGCTGTCGTTGATTCCGATGCCGGTGATGGTGCTGAGCGCACGGATGATGGCCGGCCGGATGCGGCGAGGCTACCGAAGCGTGCAGGAACAGTTCGGTGTGATGAGCAGCTGTATCCAGGAGAACCTGTCTGGGATGCGGGTGGTGAAGGCTTTCTCACGCCGGCTTCTGGAGATCGACAAGTTCTCGCTGTTGAATGATGACTACGTCGAGCGGAACCGTCGGCTGATCAACCTTCGCAGTCTGTTCTACCCGTTCACCTTCCTGCTGAACGGTGTGTCGATGGTGGTGATCCTGTGGCTGGGCGGTCTGCGTGTGATCGAGGGGACGCTGTCGCTCGGCGCGTTTGTCGCGTTCAACGCGTATCTGATCCGGATGAGCCGGCCGATGATGATGTTGGGCCGCATGGTGGACGAGCATCAGCGCGCTGTCGCTTCGTTGAGCAGGATCGAGGGTGTGACGCGAGAGAAACCGCAGGTGCTTGATACGACCGATGATGCGAGTCGGTTCCGGGGGGAGATCGAGTTCCGGAGCGTGGCGTTCACGTATGATGGGAGCCCGGTGCTCGAGGATGTGTCGGTCAAGGTTCCGGCAGGTTCCACGTTAGCCATTGTCGGTCGGGTCGGATCCGGGAAGTCGACACTGGCGCGGTTGATCCCACGTTTGATTCACGCGACGCAGGGCGAGGTGCTGATCGACGGTGAGCCGATCGAGGATATCCCGATCGCGACGATCCGGAGCCTTGTCGGTTACGTGCCGCAGGATACGTTCCTGTTCTCCGACACGATCCGTGAGAATGTGTCCTTGGGGGTGGCGGAGGTCAATGAAAGTGCTGATGCACGGAACGAACGTGTCGACCGTGCGACGGAGACTTCTCAACTGGTTCAGGATCTGGAAATCATGCCAAACGGGATCCAGACGATCGTCGGAGAGCGTGGGATGACCTTGTCCGGTGGGCAGAGGCAGCGGGCGGCGCTGGCCCGAGCGGTGATCCGGGAGCCGAAGATTCTGATCCTGGATGATTCAATGGCAAGTGTGGATACACGGACGGAAGAGGCGATCCTAGGTGGCCTGCGGGACATCATGGCGGAACGGACGACGATTCTGATCGCGCACCGGATCTCGACTGTGAAGGATGCGGATCATATCGTGGTTATGGATGAGGGAAGGATCGTGGAAGAGGGGGATCACGATCGTCTGGTGGCGCAGGATGGGATTTACGCGGAGATGTTCCGGCGACAGCATCTGGCTGAGGAGCTGGATGGGTTATAAGGCGGAAGGGTTGGGCGGGGGGTGCGTTTGCGCGGCTTCCAGTCGCGCAGGTGTTGCGCGTTGGCGCCTGTAAGCGAAAGAATCAGCACACTTCGACGCGGCCGGAGGCCGTATCATCACGCGGGCACTGCGCGCTGTTGACGAACGAATAGGGTTGCAGGGTAACGAGGTTCTTTAAGGGATGTATTTAGTATGATGAGTGGCGGAGGTGGTCGGCACACGGTAGCCGGTCGTCCACTTGCACAGGAAGGTGAAGAGGACAAGAAGGGGTTTGACGTCCGGTTGATGTGGCGTCTGCTCGGCTACCTGAAGCCGTATGTCTGGTGGGTCGCGTTCACGTTTGTGCTCATCCTGATCGCGTCGATGACGCGGCAGGCGGGTCCGTATCTGACGAAGATCGGCGTGGATGACTACATCGTGCCGGGGAAGGTCGATGGGTTCGGGACGCTGATCCTGATCTATGTCGCGTTACTCGTGGTTCAGTTCATCGTCGGTTACTACCAGAGCTGGGCGACGAACATGATCGGTCAATGGGCCATGCGTGACGTGCGGCTTGAGCTGTTCTCCCATCTTCAGGAGCTTCCCCTCCAGTATTTCGACCGGACACCGATCGGTCGTCTGATGGCGATGAACACGAGCGACGTGGACGCCCTCAACGAGATGTTCACGGATAGCGTCGTGTCCATCCTCAGCGACATCCTGTCGATCGTGGCGATTCTCGGCTACATCTTCTACATGGACGTGCAGCTCGGAATTGTGACGTGTCTGGCTATACCGATCGGGAGCGTGGCGACGGTCTGGCTGCAGGCGAAGTCTTTCCAGTCCTTCCGGATAGCCCGATTGAAGTTTGCGTCCTTTGCGGCGTCGCTTCAGGAGACGATCTCGGGTATGGAGGTTGTGCAGTTGTTCGGCTTCGAGAAGCGGCGCGCGGACAAGTTCGAAGAGGGGAACGACGACTACCTCGGAACGCGACTGACGGGGACGATGTATCACTCGCTCTACTTCCCGTTTATGGAACTCAGCGGAGTCATGCTGATGGGGCTGGTGATCTGGATCGGCGGGGGACGCGTGGTCGACGGGTATATCGAGTGGGGTGTGCTCGTTGCGATGCTCCAGTATGTGCCTCGCTTCTTCATGCCGATCCGGGACATAGCGGACCGTTTTATGACGCTCCAGGTGGCGATGGCATCGTCGGAGCGGATCTTCGAGTTGCTCAAGGCGGAACCCGAGCCGGAAGGCGGGGATCATCGGCCGGAGGAAGTCCGTGGTGAGATCGAGTTCCAGAATGTGTGGTTCGCCTATGTTGACGAGGACTGGATCCTGAAGGATGTGTCCTTCCGGGTGGATGCGGGGAACAGCCTGGCCCTGGTTGGGGCGACCGGCGCGGGGAAGAGCACGATCATCAATCTCGTTTGCGGGTTTTACCCGATCCAGAAGGGCGCGATTCTCGTCGACGGGGTCGACATCCGGGAGTGGGATCCGGAAGAGTTGCGTCGCCGCGTCGGGGTGGTTCAGCAGGATGTGTTCCTGTTCGCAGGTGATATCGAGACGAATATCAGCCTAGGCTCACCGGATGTGAGCGACGAGCGGGTTCGTCAAGCGGCTCACGACGTGAACGCGGACCGGTTTATCGACAAGCTGCCGGACGGGTATCAGCAACAGGTTCATGAGAGAGGCGTTTCCCTGTCGGTCGGTCAGAGACAGCTGTTGTCGTTTGCCCGTGCGCTAGCGGCGGATCCCGATGTGCTCGTGCTGGATGAGGCGACGTCGAACGTGGATACGGAGACGGAGGTGTGGATCCAGGAGGCGGTAGAGCGGCTAATGTCGTTCCGGACGTCAATCGTGATCGCCCATCGCCTGTCGACGATCCGGAATGCGGACAAGATACTGGTTCTGCATAATAGGGAGATTCGGGAAGAGGGTCGGCATGAGGAATTGCTGGAGCAGCGTGGGATCTACTACCGGTTGCATCAGTTGCAGTATCAGAACGGGGAATAGAGTCGGGGCAATAGGCAACAGGCAGGGGGAGACCGTTCACCCTAAGTAGGCTCGGTTGACCAGGAGACCGGGCCTTTGCTGTTAGGGATTGCCTCGCGAAGCCATATCGAAGGGCCCTGTGATTTTGGATGATGAGCGATCGTCCTTCGATACGGCGGCTCTAATTGCGCCCGAATGGCAGAGCGCATCCTCGGTGCTACACCGTCACTCAGGATGATCGGTCGGGTTCTGTCTTCAGCTACTCAACGGCTAACAGCATGGCCTGGATAAAGCTGAACTGGAAGGCGAAGGCCTGCTCAAGATGGCCGGAAGCGTCGTGTTGCGGGGCGTGATCGGGGACGATCATGTGGAGGTAACTGATGTCCTTTAGCGTCTGCATAAGGACGAGCATGTCCACGTCGCATTCGTCGGGATAGACTTCCTAGAATTTTTTCTGGCCGGCGCGGATGTTGCGGTAGTGGATCAGGTGGATCTTCTGCTTTTCGCCGAAGTAGCGGATCCTTTTGTGTACATCCTACCTAGGATTCTCGACGCTTTCCGCCATGCAGCCGAGACACAGGTTGAGTCCGTGATAGGGGCTCTCGCAGATCTCGATGAGCTTGGAGAAACCGGTGTATCCGCCGATGACCCGGTCAACGCCTCGGTAGCCGGGCGGCAGTCAGGGATCGCAAGGATGGCAGGCCACGCGAACCTCGTACTTCTCGGCGACGGAAATGACGCTTTCGAGGAAGAAGGTCACACGCTCCCAGTTCTGTTCGGCTGATACGCGTTCTTCCCAACGCTGATCCTCCGAGTCTGCCTTCGAGAGATCCCAAGTTGAGTAGCTAACGCCACCGTGTCCAAGTGGGACGGCTTCTGTTCGCTGGTTCTCCATTTCGCACAGGAAGTATTTGATCGCGGGTATCCCTGCTTCGCCCACGGCCTGCACCATCTTGCAGACCATCTCGACTTCCTTTTCCCCCTTCTCGAAATTGCCGCGCATGTAGTTCGGCGTCCACTCGCCGTCGTCATCGAGCTTGTTCTGCGGTAGGGCGACCATCTCAAGATCGACTTCGTACTCAGCCGCTTTCTCCTTCATCCGGCCGAGATCGTCGACTTCCTAGTCGATATTCGGCAGAGAAAGCCTCACGTCAGCGGCCATGGCATTAACGCCGCACCGAGTGAGGAAGCCGAGGTCTTCGTCGGTGACGTCGAAGCGCTGTGTTTCCAGAGTTCTGGTAATGACATAGGTCTACGTTATCCTGAGGTGAAGCCGAAGGATCTCTCGGCGCTCTGGACCATCTACTGGTAGACTCCGCCGACCTTGGTCCAGATCCCAAAGGGCTCATTCGCTAAACGCTCAGGATGACCCCTTTGCGATTCGGTAGAGAGCCTGACCCGTACGAATGAAGATACTGTCGCCGGCGATGGCGGGAGATGACAGCGTGTAGCTGCCGTCCAGTTCGTTCGTGGAGATGAGCTTGTATTCCGCGCCTGCAGACACGACGGTGGTCACGGCGTTCTCGTTCAGGATGAAGAGTTTACCGTCAGCGAGTACAAGAGAGGAACTGACCGTGCCCTGCGACGTCCGCTCCGGGCCCCAGATCGATTCGCCCGTCTTGGCGTTGAGGCAGCTGACGAGGCCGCGGTCGTCTACCATGAAATAGTGCGTGCCGTCGGTGACTGCGGAGGGGACGTCAGGCGCGCCCGCGCCGTCCCATTTCCATGCTAGGTGGCTTTCCGAGATGTCGCCCGTTCCGCCGGCCTTCAGCGCGATGATCGGTTTCCGCCGAGAGGTGGCATAGACGATCCCGTCCACGGCAACGGGGGACCCGCAGATCCGGTAGTTGCCTTCCTGGTTCGGGTTCAGACCCGCCGCACGCCACAGCTCTTTACCTGTATCTGGGTCGTGGCCGGTGACATAGTCTGCGCCGGAGATGACGATCTGGTCCTTGCCACCGTGAGTGAGCACGACGGGGGTCGTGTAGGCGTCGGGTGACTCCCGCAGCGCATCCGTCTTGCGGATCTGCTTCCAAATCCGCTCACCGGTCAACTTGTTGTAAGCGACGACATACGACGGCCAGTCCGTGTGCATGCCGTGCAGTACCGGCAAGATGAGTCGGTCTTTGTAGAGCAGGGGAGAGGACGCGTATCCCCAGAGGAGGCCGAACTCGCCGTAGAGGTCCTGCAGGTTGAACGACCAGACCTGCTTACCTTCGACGGTGTAGCCCGCGACCTGTCCCGTTCCCGTCACGACCCAAACGTGCTCACCGTCCGTGACAGGTGAGGGCGAAGTGTTGTTGTGCTTTCGCCACAAGTGGTTGCCCTGATCGACGACTGTTCGCCAGAGTTCCTTGCCGGTTTCACGCGAGAAAGCCAGGAGCATCAGGTCTTCACCGCCCGGGTTACGCCTTGGCCCGCGCCGCCGACGTCTGCCCTGCCGTTCGGGCTCGGGCATCTGCTCGACCGCTTCAGGTGCTGATGGTGATGTCAGGAAGATGTAGTCGCCGTGGATGACCGGTGTTCCACCGCTCCAGGTTGGCAGGTCGACCTTCCAGATGATGTTGGACTCGGTGTTCCATTCCGCCGGGAGTCTCGTCGCCTGGCTGATGCCGTTCATGTCTGATCCGCGCCATTGCGGCCAGTCGGATGCGAACAGTGCGGTCGGTGTCAGGCACATCGTCAAAATAAGTGTCTTGAGCTTCATGCATGTTCTCCGGTTGTGTTTTCTCTCCTGCCCTCGACTTTCTCGAACCTCAAACTTCGGACTCGATCGCCGCCATCGGCCAGAAATCCGTCGATCTGCCCGTTGTTGCGCGTGAACCTGATCGCGTTGAGGAATCGCTGTGATCCCTTGAATCGATCGATACCCAGGCAGGTCATTTCCATATCGCGATGTCTCTGGTGACGCACACGGAGATGGCCGCCTTTCATTAGAAGCCAATAACGCGTCTGAAGTTCCTGACTCTCGTATTCGCCAAGGTACTGGGACATCACGTCCTCGGCCAGCGGATCCGGTTGGGTCTCTGACTGGTGGCCTTGGTTATTCGATTTTTCTTCTTCAGCCGGATCAAGGTGGTCCGCCAGGCAGTGGTCAGCCACTTCGAAGGCCAGGCGCTGAGGACCGCACGGAACGCTGCACAGAACGGCGACGCCGAAGCCATGCTCCGGTATCATCAGCAGGTGACTCCGGAAACCGGCGTCGCTTCCGCTGTGTTGGATAGCATCTGAGCCGCGCCATTCGCGAGCGGTCAGCCCGAACCCGTAGGCGTTCTCCACCTCGTCGTTTAGCGCCTCGCGTTCAGTCAACCGTTTCAGGCAGGATCCCCACTCGCGCGTTGCTCCTGCAAATGAATCATCCACGTGGCAAGGTCCTCGACCGAGGTGAACAGGCTGGTCGTGCCACAGTTGGCGAAACTCAGCACACGAATCTCGTAGACGTTATCAACGTCATCGTATGAATAGGCCCGGTTCAGTACGATCCGCTGATGGACATCGTGGACGTGGGTAGTCGACGTGCTGATCCGGTCGAAGATTTCGCGCTGACAGAACTCGGAAAACAGGGTGCCGGCGAAACGGGAGACAAGATCGGCCAACAGCGCGTAGCCGGAGTTGCTGTAAAGGTGTTCGGCGCCGGGCACGAAGTTCAGGTCCCGCTGCCGATACAGCATTGTGAGGATGTGTTCCTGGGTGATGACGTCGTCCATCCGCCATCCGGCCATCTGCAGGAGCGTCTAGTGATCGTTGATACCCCTCGTGTGATGGGCGAGATGGCGAATCGTGATCGTGTAGCCGAAGTCGTGCAGCTCGGGGATGTGCTTGCGGATGTTGTCGTCGACGGCGAGTAGGAGGATGGTGTAGCAAGTGAACTGCTTGGATGCAGACGTGACGTGGAAAACTGTGAACGGCGTGATGGGAATCGCGTAATCGAGCTGAGCCATAGCCGGCTGCCTGGACCATCTTGCCGTTCAATACGACGGAGACCGCACATACCGGCCGGTTTGTATCAACGAGATGGCCGAAGATCGGGTCAATCTGACTGGAGTCCACGGCCACTTGAATCAGCTTGCTGGTTGATCCTGACGGAAAGGTTCACCATGATACGGCGCACGCATCGGCCACACCAGTCAGTGAGATGGCCGCAGTACGAGATCCAACCACAAAGGCACAAAACTCCCAGCACGAAGACTCGAATATGCGAAGGAAAGCGTGGGAGGGTCCCTCGGAAACGGGATCGATCATTGAGAAAGAGGATTATGAGCAGGTTGGCAATTGATGGAGGTCCCAAAGCGAAACCGACGCCCTACCAGGTGACCAATCGCTACGGCGATGAAGAGATGAAGCTGATCCAGGAGGTTCTGGAGTCTGGCCGATTGATGGGTGTCGACGGCAAAGTGAAGGATTTCGAAGAGGAGACGGCGAGGTTCTTCGGGGTGCCGTACTGCGTGATGGTCACCTCAGGTACGGCTGCTCTGCACGTGGCGCTGGCTGCCCTGGGCGTGTCAGAGGGTGACGAAGTGATCACCAATCCGATGACGGACATCGGAACGGTCGCGGCGATTCTTGCGCTGCACGCAGTGCCGGTTTTTGCGGATATCGACCCGAAGACGAGGTTGATCTCACCGACGGCCGTGAGAGAGCGGATTACCGACCGCACGAAGGCTATGATCACGGTCCATATGGCCGGGTTGCCTTGCCCCGTCGACGAGTTTCTGAAGATTCGTGAAGAGACGGGCGTTCGGCTTCTCGAGGACTGCGCCCAGGCGCACGGCGCCCGATATAAGGGACAGCTCGTCGGCACCATTGGGGATGCGTCCGGCTTCAGCATGAACGAGTCGAAGCAGATGTCGACGGGAGACGGCGGGTTCGTGCTGACAAACGATGAGGAGGTCGCACGAGTCGCTTCGCTGTATCGGGACAAGACGTACGTGCGCGGCGGGGGATTGCGTCACGGAATGCAGCCAGTACCCTTCTTCGCCATGAACTACCGGCCAACCTGTCTGCAGGCAGCCGTCGGGATCGCTCAGCTGCACAAGCTCGAAGGCCTGGTTGAGCGGCGTGAAGCGATCGTCAGGCGATACTATAATGAACTCGCCGATGTACCGAATCTCGAGTTTCCTACGTTGGTGGATGAGGGTGAGGCGTCGTGGTGGCCGCTGGGTGTGAGGTATACGGGTGAGAATCCATCCAAGGATGAGATCGTGGAGGCGTTAAAAGCGGAGGGCGTGCCGGCGGGACATTGCATGTCGGCCGTGCGAAACATCTTGCGGACGGAGATGATTCAGAACCGTCAATACTATCCGTTCGCCGAGGAGCCACCGAGCTTCTGGAAGGATGTCGAATACGATCCGGACAGTTGTCCTAACGTGGACGCCCTGCAGGACGGTGTGATTCGGCTGCCCGTCGACGAGCGGTATAGCGACGAGGATATTTCGCAGACGATCGAGGCCGTGCGGAAGGTGTTTGGGCACTATTTCGCGTAATCAACTGCAATGGCGTTGGAACCACGGAAGACACCGAGGGGAATTCCGAAGGTCCGGCCTGGAAGGCAGGGTGTCGAATCACTCCGTGTCTCCCACTCATTAGCAGCATGGTAGCGGAAGGGTATCTTGACTGTGAAGGTTGAGCTCTTACCGACTTCACTTTCCACGTCGATGGACCCGCCAAGCAGTTCCGCGAATCGCTTCGTGATCGAGAGTCCCAGCCCGGTACCTTCCTGAACCGAGCTTGATGCACCCTCCACCTGACGGTATTCGTCGAACAAGGTGGATAGATCGGTTGCGAGTATACCCTTGCCTATGTCTGCCACAGCAATGACCAGGTCATCCTCGGCCTGAGTGACAGTGACCACCCCCTCATCTGTAAACTGGATTGCGTTGCTCAGCAGGTTGATGTAGACGCTGCTGAGGGGTGTGTGCCTCGCCTACTTCCGGTCCGACTACCTGCCTGAGCTCAACGCCTTTCTGGACCAGTGGATTGACTAAGTCACACGCCGTGGTGACTGCTTCGCGCACGCTGAACGTTGCAGCATTCACGTCCATGCGACCGGCTTCGATTTTCGACAGGTCGAGCAGGTCGTTGATCATGGCCAGGAGATGGCCGGACGCCTGATCGACCTTGTTAAGGTTCTCGCGATTGCGGTCGGACAACTCATTGGCTCCGCGACGGATGACGAAGTTCGTGAAGCCCTTGATGGCATTCATTGGGGTGCGGAGCTCATGAGCGACCGAGGCCAGGAATGCGGATGTGCGCTCGGTGTTTTCCTGGATGGTTTTGATGTCGAGATAGCGGGCCTAGCCCAGTGCCATCGCTGAGGCAAATTGTCGGAGTGTGTCGACCTCTTCGCGGGTAAATGTTTCCCGATCTGGAGCGGTGAGTCGCAGTCGTCCGTAGTTCGACAATCGCCTTGTCCCCACTCCGCCCACGCTTCGCCCGCGATGAAGCGTTCGATGGCTTCCCGTGTCACCGGCTGGAAGGTGGCGGCTACGTCGTTCCGCTCAGTGGTGACAACACCCGATGGATTGATGACATAGCCCGTGTAGCGGAAGCGATGCTTCTCGAAGTGTTCTAGAGAGGGACTCTCGACGATTTCGTCCAGAACGTCGATGCCGCTGTGCTGCCGAACCATACGACCCATCCTGGCCACGCATTGACGACCAGAGGGCCTTCTGCGGAGTGCACGACCAACGGTTTCCGTCGAAGGACGTCAAGGCGTCGATCGTACCCACCCACAGAGTACCGTCGGGTCTGTGACGATCGAATGAACCCACGGGCTTCTAGAAAGGGAAGCACACGCTCCTCAACGAGCTAACGAGCCTCATCGTTCCTGTCTAGAGCGACGGTGAAGGTGAGTCTCGACAGACACGGTTCGGCGGCGGCCGAACCAGCCAGCCAAGCGAAGACAATCGGGATGTTGGCCAGAAATGTCATTCGCGAATCAGGACCTCTGCTGCTATTCCCAGCCCCTCGTGAAGCTTCCGAACCATCTTGAGGGACAAAGACCTCTTCCTTGTAAGAATGTCAGAGACCCTCTGTCTGGGTCCGATGTAGGGTTCGAGGTCCTTCCGGGTGAGTCCTTCCATCTCCATACGAAAGAGAATGGCTTCGATGGGGTCTGAGGGATCGATCGGCTGGTGCTTGTCTTCCCAAGCCTTGACGAGCGTAACAAGGACATCGAGCCTGTCACCGTTGGCGGAGCCCTTCCTGGCGTCCCAGAGCCGGTCGATCTCCTTCAAAGCAGCTCGATGATCGGATTTCGTTTTGATTGGTTTGATGTTCATTCCTCAGACCTCGTGAACGTCGATTCCGTCGTATTGGCGATGTGTGCCCACAAACCTTATATAGACAACCTGATAAGCGTACTTGATCGCGACAACCAATCGGTATTTGTTCCCCACGATGTTGAAGACGACTCTTTCTCGACCGAGTACGCTCGTGCTCCGATACTGGCGCTTCACCTGTGCCGGCGTCTGCCATTCGGCGAGTTTGGCCTCGCGGAACCAGGCTTTAAGGGGTTGCTCGGCGTCCGGATACTGCTTCCAGAAGTCACGAAGTATCGTTCTTGAGATAATCCACACAGGAAGAAGGTAGAGTGTCACCAAAAGGGTGACAAGCTCTAGTTAGGAGGGAGGAAACCAATGACTCGTCTTATCTGCATTATCCTTGTCGTGCTCGTTGCTCTGCCACTTGCTGCTGAGCCCAAGAAATGGGAGAAGGGTAAGGGATGGGGCTGGGTGTGGGGACCTGACGACGAAGTCGGCGCCCTTAACGAGATGACATCGGCGAGCGTGCTGAAGGCGCTGTCGATGGTGAAGAAAGGTGAAGTGCGCGATCTGGGGATTGACTATGATCGGCGGTCGTACAAGTGGCCCGGTCATTCTCCAGGCGAGATCATGACATTTCGGTCGCCGATGGGGGTGAAGTCGCAGAAGGACCTGGCGTTTACGACCCCAGAAGCTGGGAACACGTCGGAGACGACTTGGCACTCGTGCGCACTGTTTATGAACGACAACGTGGCCACGCAGATCGACGGGTTGGCGCACGCGGTCACGGGGAACGATAATCACTGGTATAATGGGTTTACGGAAGCGGAGTGGGGCGGCGACTGGGGGGTTCGTAAGGCCGGTGCGGAGACGATTCCACCGATCATTGCGCGTGGGGTGCTGATCGATGTCGCGGGCTACAAGGGCGTGGATGCATTGCCGTCACAGTATATCATCACGCCGGACGACCTGCGCGGTGCGCTTGAGAAACAGGGAACAAAGCTCCAGTTCGGTGACGTGGTGCTGATCCGGACGGGGACGCTGCGTTACTGGGGAGAAGCGGGTGAGAATCTTGAGAAGATCGGCGAGCACGACAGTGCCGGAATCCAAATGCCGGCAGCGAAGTGGCTGGTCGAGGAGATGGGGTCGATCATGATCGGGTCGGATACGTCGGGGCTCGAGCAACTGGCGACCAAGCCGGAGGAATCGACGAGCTTTATGCCCGTGCACAATTACCTGCTGATCGATCAGGGCGTGCATATCGCCGAGTTCCACAACCTGGAGGACCTGGCGGCCGAGAAGGTCTACGAGTTCGTCTATATCGCGACGACGAACAAGATCAAGGGGACGACAGCCGGGTTTACGATGCGACCGCTGGCTGTGTATTGAGGATTGATGAAAGAAGATAGATGATTGGCCCCTTGAGTAGGTCTGACCTATGGTCAGACCTACTCGGGGTGAATGCTAGCCCTCTACGACCGATCCCTCGATACAATCGGGCTCCGCCCGATCACTCGGGATGAACGGTGCCGATTCTTTTCCCGAAAATTCTAGCTGTGACGTTCTCTCAGAACCGCTGCCGCTTTCGCTTCGTTGCACAGCTTGGCGTAAGCTTCGTCGATCGGGATGTCGGCTGCGTTGCCGGGAGCGAAGCCGCAGTCGGGGTTGAGGTAGATCTGTTCGGGGGAGAGATGCTCTAGGGCCTTCTCGACCCGGCTGACGATCTCGTCGACGGGATCGATGATCTCACCACGGCAGTCCACGCAACCAAGTCCGACCTGTGATCCCACCGGCAGTTCTTTGAGCACATCCAGATTTCCCGCCACGGGAATCGTAAACTCCATCACATACTGATCAACGTTGAGCGATTGCAGAGCCGGAAGGATCGGCTCGTAGCTGCCTTCGCCGACCCAGCCCGAACGGCCCTTGTTGCGTCGACAGAGGTGGATGCACCGGGTGATGCCTTCGACGCCGTCCAGGATCTCGTTGAGGTGGGTGACGCAGAGATCGATTTCGGCGTCGGGGTCGTCATATTCGGCTCGTACACGGTCGTCGACGAACAGGCAGAGATGAGGGTCGTCGAACTGGACGATGTCGGCGCCTGCTTCGCGGAGGAGTTCGACCTCCTTGCGCAGGATCGGGACGAGTGCGTCCATGAAGTCGATGCGGCTCCCGTATGCGTGCTTCGACCGCTCGGGATCCCACATACGTTGGGCCAACAGGTAGGGCGATGGCAGACAGACCTTGATCAGTCGGTCGGTTCTGGCGCGGAGATACTCGGCTTCTTTTGCCGCGAGACCTGGGTTCGAGTGATCGAGAGTGTCCACCACCGTGTGCCACCAGAGGCCGTCGTTGCGCTCGAGGTGGAAGCCGCTGGCGACGTCGGCGATGATGCCGATGTATGAGCGGCGACGATACTCGCCGTCAGATACGACATCGAGACCCGACATTTCCTGAAGGGCCACGATGTAGTCGACGGCCGCATCCATGCGCTTACGGAACCTGTCGGGATCATTGGGTGTGAGGTCAGGGTCGAGCAGGTCACGGACATACTGGGATCGCGGCATGCTTCCGACGACGCTGGCCGGGAACAAGGGTCGGTCGCTCATGATCTCCACTCCTTCCGTGCAATCTGGAAGTCCTGGTTGGTATCGATTTCCATGTAGTCTCCGTGCGTGAAAGATGCCGCCATCGAGCAGCCTGATTCGAGCATGTGCTGGTAGAGGTCAATAAGGTAGGCCTTACGAAAGGTCTTCGCTGCCTGGAAGGGACCGTTCCCGAAGGCTTCGCGGGCGGCACGGTAAGCGTCGATTAGCGATCGGGCTCCGGCGGGGCTGAATCGCGCTACGCCAATGTATTCTCCGGTTGCATCCTCGCTGGGCATCGTGCGGTTGATTGCCGTGACCCGTCCGTCCCCGACGATCATTTTTTCGCCGTCGTCCTCGGGGTGTTCTGTTCTTTGTTTGTATTGTTCCCGCCAGTCCGTGTCGCAGACGAGGGTGATGTCGGCTTCCGACGTCATCAGCTGACCGATGACATCAGGGGTGTAGAGGATGTCGGAGTAAGCGCACACGAATCCGTCCCCCATGTGGGCCTCCGCGTGCATCAGCGATTCGAGGATGTTGTTGTCCGGCCAGTCTGCGTTGTGGCAGAAGGTGAAGTCCGGGTAGGCAGCCTGGACCAGGTCGATCCGGTAGCCCCCGATGAAGACCACGTCATCCAGTCCGCCACGATGAAGGGCGTCTAGTCCCCAATCCAGGATCCGCCTGTTCTTGACCTCCGCAAAGCATTTCGGTGCGTCTGCTGTGTGGGGCATGAGTCGCTCGCCCCGTCCGGCGCCGATAATGATAGCCTTCATAAATCTGTTCCTATCACGCATCCTCGCTTTCACAGAAGGGCAGCCGGATCGAGAATGTTGATCCGACACCCACCTCGCTCTCTACGTCTATCCGGCCGCGGTGTTTCTGGACGATCTGGAACGTCGTGGCCAGTCCGAGTCCAACGCCAACGATCTTGGTCTTGAACCCCGGGTCGAACACGCGCTTGAGGTGGTCCGGGTCGATCCCGCGTCCGTTCCCCAATACCCAGAGTGCGCCGTCATCAGCCGCGACCATGTCGACCACCCGGGTTGTCGGGATCGGTATTCCGGGCGTGCGGTAGACCTACCACGTTCCGTTACGAAAGGCCTGCAATACGCCTTCGTGGCCGCCGAACCAGACGGTGCCGTCACGTGTCTGTGCGATCGAAGGATTCAGGTCGATCCCACCGACGTCGGACAGCCAGATGGTTTGCCACTCACCGTCGACCAATCGAGCGACGCTTCGAGCAGGCGAAGCCGTCCCTCCGCCTTCAGCGCTGATTTCGAGGAGTCCCCAGGCCGTCGAGGCCCAGATAATGTCGCCGGGAGCAACCTCGAGATCCGCGATCAGTCAGGCGTGGTCTCTCTCAGGCGGAAAGACGCGATCCCAATCGGTCAGCCCGAACTGGAAGACGCCGTTTGGCGTCGCGCAGTAGAGTGTGGCGACCGTGCGTGGTAATGGCGACGACGCGTTCGCCATCGAGACCGTGATTCTCGTCGAACAACGTGATCCGCAGATCGTCGTATCGCAGTATGCAGGTCGTTGTGCCGAACCACAGATTGCCGTCTTTGTCCTCGGTGGCACAGACGATCTCATAACCTTCGAGAGCGGGGTAGGCCCGCCATTGCCAGGGCTCGAGGATCGGATTCGGGAGGTCCGGCGTATAGGGACTTCCGATCGCGAAAGCCTCGCCGGCCAGCATAACCAACAGAATGAAGCGGAATAGCATGTGTGTATGGTAAACCGAGAGCTGATGAATCGGAAACGGGATCTTGGCCAAGGTGGTTGATAGCAGACGGGCGTGTTATATCCTGAAAGGCCATTTGTCTATGATAGGGACACGCACGCAGGATACGATGTGGAAGGATCGAAGCCAAAGAACCTGATCTGGGTGTTCGGCGATCAGAATCAGGCCCAAGCAATAGGATGTTCAGTGGACCCGAATGCGCGCACACCGAACCTGGATCGAATGGCAAGCTCTTGTGTGACCGGCATCGGAGGGAGCCCTCTGTGCTCCCCGTTTCGCGGGTCCCTGCTGACCTCACGCTACCCGCACGCGTGCATTCCAGGGCATGATTACACATTACCGGACGACGCTAGGACAGTGGCGCACGCCTTCGGAGAGGCCGGCTACCGGACCAGCTATTTTGGGAAGTGACACGTCGATAGCCGGGAAAACCGTGATGAGGACACCCGGCCTGCCTAACAGCACGTGCGGCTCGAACGGCGGGGCGAATTCGACACCTGGATCGGCTACGAGAACAACAACGCACAATACGACTGCTGGGTGCGCGGCCACGACTGGTCAGGCGAAGAGGTGGAGCGCTACAAGCTGGGCGGATACGAGACGGACAAGCTGACGGATCTCCTATCAAGGACCCCAAGGCTCGAGATGCCGAGACACCGTTCTTTCTCCGTGCTCGCATTCCAGCCGCCTCATTCACCATACGTGGCGCCTGAAACGTTTGTCGAGCACTATGACCCGACCCGGATCGACCTGAGGCCGAATATCTCACCGGTCGAGCGGGTGATCGCGGAATCCCGTGAATCCCCGGCGGGATAATACGCGATGATCGAGAACCTGGACTGGAACATCGGCCGCGTGCTGCAGACGCTCGATGACCTCGGTATCGCCGATGACACGATGGTGATCTACTTTTCGGATCGTGGGGACACTGCACGGGAGTCACGGGAGGATTCTTGAGTGTGTGCCGTTTGAGGAGTCGGTTCGTATTCTATTTATCGGATACGGGCCGGGAACCAACAACCGCACCACGAACCGTCGTCGCCAAGGCTATGGTGGTCAGGAAAACACGAAAAACACGAAATGAAAATCGCCGGGTAGTTCAGGCACTCCGGGATCAACTGAACTCATCAATCATGTCGACATCGCGCCAACGAGCCTGGGGCTCTGCGGGAGCGAGATTCCGGAGTGGATGGGCGGGTTCGATTACTCCGGATGTTATGTGGACGATCGACCGTTACTCGATATCGTGCCGGATTCGGCGTATCTGCAGCTGGTGGATCCGGGCTTCGAATACGGGTTCGCATCTGATCGGGAACGGCCCTGGCGAGGGATCATCACGGATGACGGGTGGAAATACGCGGTGTTTGCTGGGGTGCCGTGGTTTTTGTACAATCTGAACGAGGATCCATTCGAGACCGCAAAACTGGGGCCGGATCGGCGGTTCAACAGCGAGTGGATTCGGCTGCAGGCAGGCCCTCACCCGTCCTACGGGCGATATATCAGGCCCGTAAGAATCCCTCTCCAACTTAGTAAGAGAGGGGAAGCACGCGCGATGAGTGAGGTGAATCTGGCCTAGCCCCGCACTTCACTGGGTATCCTGATACTGGGGCCTGGTTAACCAATCTAACGGACAGACAGAGGAGTACCATGGACACACCCATTCTGCTGACTGACGAACAGATGCAGGAATTCCTGGTGACGGGATATCTCGTGTTCTATCCGGATGTGCCGGACGGGATTCACGACACGATCTATCACCGGCTGAACGAGATCATCGATGAGGAGCCGAACCCCGGGAACAACATCCTGCCGCGTGTTCCCGAAATGCGGCACATCCTGAATTCACCCGAAGTGCGCGGCGCGCTGATTAGTGCGCTGGGTGAGGACTATCTCGAGCATCCGCACCGGTTCTGTCACCCTGTGTGGCCAGTAAAGAAGCCGCTGTCTCCGAAGGCGACAGAGGAGAAGCTCAGTAAGAATTCGCACCAGGACGGCTATACGCCGCTCGGACATCCGAAGCAGCACTATCTGCGTTACGCGCGGATCATGTATTACCCGCAGGATTCACCTGTGGAGGTGGGACCGACGCACGTGATTCCGGGAACGCAGTTCAACAAGGGGCTGACGGACGAGGACCGGGATCGACTGATCCCGGTGACGGGCAAAGCTGGAACCGTGTCTCTGACCCATTTCGACGTCGGGCACGCGGCGGGTGTGAATCAGATGCCGAAGTTCAGGCATATGATCAAGTTCCTGTATCTCCGGGGCGAACAGCCACGAAAGCCGTCCTGGGACAGTCAGTCAACGGAGTGGAAACGACCGGTGCAGGTCACGGTCCCATATGACCTCGAAATTGTCTGGGCCCACGGGTGGGATTGGGTGTGTGGAAAGGCGGATCGATACGCGTCGTGGAAGCAGATCCACGCAGACGCTATGGCTGATGCAGCGACACTGATCGACCGCGCGGGATCGAACCACGAGGTCGCCGACCGGATCGCCGCCATCCAAGCGATCGCTTCCCTGGCGGAGGCTGGCGCGTCGGCAGTCCCGACATTGGTTTCCTTCCTGGATACAGACCATCAAGCGGTCAGAACGGCATCGATCTATGCGTTGGGTGCGGTCGGTGAGGCGGCCGTCGAGCCCCTGATCGATCATTTGCGAGCGGACGGTCAGCGGGAGGATGGGAAGGATCTACCGAAGGGCTGGTCCGAGGGGGCGATCTCCATGGAGGACGCAGCGAACGCGCTCGGAGCGATCGGAGCTCCTGCCGTTGACGCTCTGAGGGCGCTTCTGCTCGAGAGTGACGGATGGGCCGGGATCAACGCGGCCTTCGCGTTGGGCGAGATGGATGAGGTCGCCTCGCCTGCGGTTCCCGACCTCGTGAAGTGTCTCACGGAAACGCGATCGCACCGGAAGATCAGGACGGTCCTCGACACGCTCGGGAGTATCCGGAAGGATGTGCCCGTAAAAGCCATCAGCGCCCTGTTCTTCGAGGATCGACCGGAGTGGGATGAGGACATTCACCGATGGTGGACGCCGACCGACGGGGTGCGAACACACGCAGCCATGAACCTCGCACGTCTGGGGACAGATGCTGCGGATGCGGAAGACGACCTGTTGAAGGCACTCGACGATCCGTGCGGCCACGCGGGGTCGTTCGCGATGAATGCCCTACAGAGGATTGGTTCCCCTTCTGCGCTCGCGGCGACGATGGACTACCTGATGTCGCAACGGTGGGACGCATCCGTGGATGGCGTCCGGCAGTTCTGAGGTCTGGACCCAGTTGATAAAAAAGAACGGAGCCTCTGCATCGTGCCGGGGCTCTGTTTTCATTGGACCAAGGGAGGGTTGTGTTTAGCCCGAATGAATGCTGTGCGAAAGAGCTACCTCTTTGAGGGGTGCTCAGTCCCTCGAGCCTACCGCACTTATCTGTGCGATAAGAGAAACCAATTCTGTGCCAAAATCTCTTTATTCATCGAATGAATGCTTCGCTCCGGTCCGCGAGTGACTGGCTGGCCGAGTTCGCTTATCGGATGGACCTCTATCCCTGGTTGCTGCTCCAGGGCGGCGTGATTGCGGGCTCCTTCGCGTGTTTAGCCGTCATCTATCACAGTCTGTTCGAGCCGCTCTGGCAGACCCTGTCCGCGAAATAAAGTCTGAGTAAGCATACCTCAGACAAGTGCGTGACCCTCGCGGGGCGATTGGTTATCTTTCCGTCGCTCGGGATTACCCATTGGATTCGACAGGAGTTACAAATGGCATCAGCTCCCCCAACCTCGGGGCACGAGGTGGTCACATCCATTCAGACCTCGTCTGACGGGAGCGTGACCGCGCTCAAGATCGGTGAGATGTGCGCCCGTTTCGAAGGCACGCCCAGCGCCCGTATGTCGCAGAACGCGGTGTGCAAGCACCCGGTCGATCAGATCGCGTTGAGTCGTGGGGTCGTGACGACGAGCGACCACACTTTCAGTCACGTCCTGGACGATTGGGAGGTGACGAACCAGAAGGCGAGCGGGCGGTGCTGGATGTTCGCCGGTTTGAACCTGCTCCGCGTGGGCGCAATGAAGAAGATGAACGTCGGCGCCTTCGAGTTCAGCCAGAATTACACCTTCTTCTGGGACAAGTTCGAACGGGCAAACTACTTCCTGGAACGGATCATCCAGACGGTCGACCGTCTGGTAGATGACCGACACGTCGCGTTCCTGCTGTCGCGACCACTCGACGACGGCGGTCAGTGGAACATGTTCGTGAACCTGATTGAGAAGCACGGTCTGGTGCCCCAGGCGGCGATGCCGGAGACGGAGAGCTCGTCGAACTCGCGGAAGATGAACAGCATCGTGCTTTCGAAGCTGCGTGAAGGGGCTCGCTCACTCCGGGATGCGGCCGCTGACGGGGCGGATGTTCGAGAGCTGAGATCTCAGAAGATGCAGATCCTGGAGGTCGTACACCGGATCCTGGCGATCCACTTGGGAACACCACCGTCGAGCTTCGATTGGCAGTGGCAGGACAAGGACAAGATGTTCCATCGGGAAGGCGAGATGACGCCCGCAGAATTCGCAAAGAAATATGTGACCGTCCCCGTCGACGAGTATGTGTGTCTCGTCCACGACCCGAGGCCGACGAGCCCGATCGGTAAGACCTTCACGGTCGAATGTCTCGGGAACGTCGAGGGTGGAAAGATGGTGAAGTATCTGAACGTCGACATCGACACAATGAAGCGGATCGCGATGCAGACGATTCAGGACGGGGAGCCGGTTTGGATGGGTTGTGACGTCGGCAAGATGATGGAGCGCGAGCTCGGGCTGTGGGACGCGAAGCTCTACGATTACGAAAGCGTCTACGACTGCGCCTTCACGCTCGACAAGGCGGATCGACTGCAGTATCACCAGACGCAGATGACACACGCGATGCTGTTCACGGGCGTCGACGTCCACCGTGAGGACGGTCAGGATATCCCGAGACGCTGGCGGGTAGAGAACAGCTGGGGTGACAAGAACGGCAAGAAGGGCTACTACATGATGAACGACAACTGGTTCGATCAGTATATGTTCGAGATCGCCGCGCGTCGTCAGTATGTGCCCGACAACCTGCTGAGTGCTCTGGAAGAGGATCCGATCGTGCTGCCGCCGTGGGATCCGATGGGAGCGCTCGCGCGTTGACACACGCTCGCAAGGCAAAATGAAAAATGACAAACTGAAACTCACTACTATACTCCTGGCCATTCTGGTCAGTGTGTCACCCGTATTCGGCGAACAGAATCCAGCGGAGGGGTTTGATTTCGCGGGGTCGGATGAGAAGGCGATCGAGATTGCTGGTGCGGCGATGAGGGTGCGGAAAGCATGGGACGATACGCGGTTTCTGACCTGGAAGTTCTTTGGGAACAGGTTGCACGTATGGGACAAACACACGGGAAATATCCGGGTCGAGGGAACAGACCGTCGGAGCAAGAAGAGCTTTGTGACGCTGATGAACCTACATACGAAGGAAGGGCGGGCGCGGGAGGAAGGCCAGGAGCTCAGCGGAGATGACCTAGCTCGGGTGTTGCGTCATGCGGAAGGGGTTTGGATTAACGATGCCTACTGGCTGGTGATGCCCTATAAGCTCAAGGATTCAAACGTCATGCTCAAGTATCTGTGGGATGAAGGAAGATCCTCAGGGGAACGAATGCCGGGTTCTGGCGTTAACGTTCAAGGAGGTCGGACGGACCCCTCAGAACAAGTATCACTTGTTTGTCGATCGGGCGACCAACCTGGTCATACACTGGGACTACTGGAAGGACAGCGCGGTTGATGAGCCGCGCTCGCTCGGGCCGTGGAATAACTGGCGGAAATTCGGGAACATCGTGCTGACCGATAACCACGGACGGCGGAAGCGTACGGACGTGGCTATCCTGGAGTTGCTTCCCGAGTCTGTGTTCACCGATCGTGCGTCTTTCACGCTGGAAGCCCATCAGTAGTCGCTAAATCGCTATGGACATTGCCGGGTCCGACTGCCGCACCGTGTGTGGTCGGGCCCGTCGTTTTTGTGAGTCTAGCAGAGGAGATAGGATGAAGTACCGTATTTGGGTTCTTGTCGTGGCCGGAATGATGTTCGTGGGATGCGGGGACGATGCTGTCGAGAGCCTCGGGTTGGGGCCGACGCTCAATTCGACGGCGCCTCAGACCGTCGCCGATTCGGCGTTCCGTACCACGCCATCGGGATTGAGAATCCATGATTTCGTGGACGGGACCGGTGACCTGGTCCGACCTGGCTCGATCGCCACCGTCCACTACACCGGCTGGCTTACGGACGGGACGAAGTTCGACAGCTCGCTCGATCGGAACGAGCCGTTCACATTTCGTCTGGGCGTGGGTAACGTGATCCCGGGATGGGATGAGGGTGTGGCAGGTATGCGGGTGGGCGGGAAGCGTCAGTTGGTGATTCCTCCCGCACTTGCTTATGGCGGTACGGGTACGGGGTCGATCCCCTCGAACTCGACGCTCGTGTTCGAGATCGAATTGCTCAAGATCGATTGATCCGCCTTCCGCCTTCCGCCTTCGCTGAAGCTAAGGGAGGACATGCCACCAAGGCTAAGGCGTGACTGTTGATTTTTATAAAGAAGATAGATAGGCGCAGGTTGATTTCTGGCGGATCGGCCCTAGGTTATGCCATTGAGGATCGAGAATTGATGGTAGAGGATTGCGAGGCCAAAAAGGCGCCGGTTGTAATAAGCTGATGGGGGTCCGAGTGAGCTGTTTGGGCCCTCGTTTATTTCAGAACGGAAGGCGAAACGCATGTTGAATAAGATCCTGATCACAGTAGTAGCGGCTGTCTTTGCCGCGTGTAGTACCGAAGAGCCTAAGCAGGCGGCACAGATGTCGTCGTCTCCGAAAGCCGATACGAACAAGCCCGCTAAGGCAACGAACACGAGCGTCGGAGACGTGATGGGCAACCTGGACTACGAGATGACGTCCTCAGGGCTGGAGTATCACGACTTTGTCGTTGGTGATGGCGCGCAGCCGTCGGTCGGACAGACGGTCACCGTCCACTACACGGGATGGCTGACAAACGGCAAGAAGTTCGACAGCTCGGTCGACAAGAATCGGCCGTTCTCGTTCCCGTTGGGAGCCGGACAGGTGATCAAGGGATGGGATATCGGTGTCGCCACGATGCGTGTCGGGGGTAAGCGCCAGCTCAAGATTCCCGGTAACTTGGCGTACGGTCCGCGAGGGTTTCCCGGTGTGATTCCGCCGAGCGCGACGCTGGTGTTCGATGTCGAGCTGCTCGGAATCAAGTAATCCGGATGCGCTGTACTCACGCTTCTCGTAACGCTGTGGATCGCCGTGGCTGACGTCGACGTGAGCAGTGGCCGGATCGACTATTTCGGCTACAAGGACTGCGTCGTATTGCAGAACGCGCAGACCCGCGTGGTTCTCGGTCACCAGGTAGGTGGGCGTGTGCTCGAGTATTCGCTCGAAGGTAGGAACGCGATCCTGCTGGACCCCGATCAGGCGGGGTGGCTGTGGGACGGGTCGAACCGCGTGGGCATCACAGGCGGGCGTTTCGACATCGGCCCTGAGAAACTGATTCCGAAACGTGACGCGCTATGGCTCGGTCCCTGGGATGCGGAGATCGTCGGTCCGGGAAGAGCCCGGCTGACCAGCGTGGAGGATGAGACGACCGGCGTGCAGTTGATTCGGGACTTCGTGCTGGACCCGGATGGGAGCAGGCTCGCTGTGACTCAGACGATTCGGAACGTCTCCGACCGGGTGACGCGGTGGTGCCACTGGAGCCGGACCTTTTCGACTGGCCACGGGATCTGTCTGGTGCCGCTGGACGATCGCAGCAAGTTTCCGGACGGCTACATAATGTATGGTCCGGGCAGCGTGATGGACTACGCACCGGGCGACCCGAACATCTATCGTGACGGTGATGTGCTGGTCGTGAAGGACACGCCGCTTCGGCCGAAGCTGGGGATGGACTCGCTCGTCGGGTGGTTCGCCTACCTGACACAGGAAAATCTCCTGTTTCTGAAGTTTTATCCGACCTATCCGGATTGCGTCTATAACGAAATGGCAGGTCTCACGATCTCGATCTGGTATAACAAGGATCAGGTTTGTGAGCTCGAGCCGATCGGCCCGATGGAGGAACTCGAGCCAGGTGAATCGGCGTCGTTTACGGAGACCTGGACGCTGGCGCCGTATGTGTTTCCGGAGGATCGGAAGGTGGATGTGGCTGACGTTGTTCGGGTGGTTGAGGAAATGCGGAGCGGCGAGTAAGCCGTTCTAGTAACTGCTTTGCGATGAGGGTATTCTTGGCCTGACTTCTAGAAGGCTTACCTCTCCTAAGGAGTGGGAGACACAGCCGTTCCCGGCCTCAAGCTGGCCGGGGCGGGATCTCTCCCACAGGTGGGAGAGGGGAACTGCAAGACCGTAGTGCAGTAGAACTAGTCCCAGTTGTAGGTGAGGAATCGAGACGATGGCACGCGTGAGACATTTGAATTCGCACCAGACGTGGGCGTTCAAGAAGGGTGAGCGCCGTGTTAGAGACGAGGAGATCTGGGAGTACGTGGAGCTCTCGAAGAGTGAGGATACCGCCGACCGGCTTAGGGCCGCCAAGAACCTTTGCCCTTGCCACGTCAGGCGTCGGATCGACGAAGTGTGGGATGCCCTGTTCCAGATGATGGAGGATACCGATGTTGAAGTGAGACGTGCGGCATACCACACGCTGGAGGATGGCGGGCGGCTCGACGATCCCAGGCTTGAGGATATTTTCAAGCGTGTCTGGGAAACCGAAACCGACAGACAGGTGCTCGGATTCCTCAAGATGTTTGATGCCGGCCGACAGGCTCGAGAGCGTGTCGAGATGGACGCTGCGCTCGTGTCGGCGTATGCCCAGCTGGGCAAATGCGACTTCTGTGAGTCAACGAATACGCCGGTCCGCACCGACTATGACACGGAGATCCCCGATCCCAGGGGACAGCGACCGGCACTCGCATGCGAATCCTGCGATCGGTGAGGCAACGATGAGTGACGGCGACCACGCGCACTACGTTTATCCGAAAAAGGGTGTCTGTGATTTCTGCGACGGAACGAACGTCCGGATCCGGGTCGAAGAGGAAACCAAGGTGCCCGACGGGAAAGGCGGCCACCGGCCTGCACACATCTGCGCGGCTTGCGACGGCTGAGACCGATGCAAAACCCTGGCCGTTTCCTCGCGGGCATTGCCGCGCTGATTCGGAACGCATCAGGCGAGTATCTGCTGCTGAAACGTTCCGGATCGCGTGATTTCGGAGCTGACGCCTGGGAGTGCGTGACGGGTCGTGTGAACCAGGGCGAGTCGTTCGAGGAAGCGCTACATCGAGAAGTGTTGGAAGAGTCCGGTCTGTCTGTCCGCGTGACAGCACTGATCGGACTTTCGCATTTCTACCGCGGTGATCGGGTTGTGGAGAACGAGCTGCAGGGGGTGGTGTTCGCCTGTGTGCCTGTCGGGGACGCCACTATCAGACACAGCAATGAACACTCGGAGTATCTTTGGCTGGCTGCTGACGATGCTCGTGAACTCCTGACAGCAACCGACCCGACGACGCAGTGGCTGAGGCGAACGATCGAGCGGGCTGAAACGTTCTACTCCGGCGGGATAGACGGACTCTACAGCGACGGCGTGATGATCGACTGAGACCAAGAAGCATCAATCACCAAGGTCACCAAGAGCATCAAGGAGAAGAGAGGACGGGACAAGACCGAAGGTGACAATCCGCACCGCGGCCACCAAACATCGAATTACTCCGTCACCCTCGGTGCACTGTCTGGCGGAGAGAGGCTTCAATCGGGAAGTCCGAATTTCTCCGCGACCTCCGTCATCGTCGACTCCCGGTCGCGATGGTGAATGACCTTCAGGCCTGATCGGCGGGCACCTCGACAGTTGTCCTCCCGGTCGTCGATGAACACGGTCTCGGCCGCTGCGCAGTCGAGATGATCGATGACGTGGCGGTAGATCGGCTCGTATGGTTTGTTGGCCTTGATCTCGGCCGAGAAGAAGAGCGGCTGAAACCTCTCGATCCACGGCATCGTTCGTGTGTCCACAACCAGTTCAGGCGGCATGTTCGACAGAATGCCGGTCTGCATGCCTGAATCGCGAAGTGTCTGCGCCCACTCCAGCACCCATTCATTGACAGGTCGCCAGCTTTCAATGTCGGCCTGAATCAACTCGTCTAGCCGCGCATCTTCCGAGTCCATTCGACCGTGGCGGAGGATGTGCGACCAATATTCACGACCGTCGATTACCCCCTGGTCGTAACTCGGGCGATACTGACTCCAGAGCTTCCTGAACCGAGACAGTTCGAGGCAGGCGAGTGCGGCCTGTTTTCGTTTTGCGTCGAGCGTCTGGTGAAGACTGATGACGTTGCCGTAATCGAAGAGGACGCATTTGATCTGTGTCTTCGGCACGATGTATCCTTCCGGGGATCAGGGCGAAGCCAGGATAAAGTCAGAAAAACCCAGAATTCAGGACAACCAGCGATGAGAATCTTTGTTGTGATTATAATGTTGCCTGTTGATGGTGGCCAACCGATCGGAGCCTAGATGAACCTTGTCGACCAGGATGCAGTAAGAGGGTACGTTACGGGAGCACATCCGGAAGGACGGCAAGATCTACGATGTCGTCGCCTACGGGATGGTTCGTTCGGATTACGAAGCCACGTGCTCACGCTCGAACGCGGAGTAGGCCTCGATCAGATCATCGTACGTGCTTCTTGTTGATGGATCGGGCTGGATCGTCGAGCCTGCGACGGGCTGGCAGAAGGGACCACAGGCGTCCGGCCAGGAGATCGAAGGCTGATGTCCGTGGTAGGCGCGGATCGCGGCCCCAAGTCCGGCTGCGTTGGTGGTCTCGAATCGGTGCACGGGACAACCGTGGACGTTGGCGAATACTTTCAGGATTTCCTCGTTCGCCGACGCACCGCCGGTGACGTAAAGTGAGGTGATGTCGAGCCCCATCCAACGAGAATGGATATGGGACGATACAGCCTGCGCCTCGATCACGGCGCGAATATTGCCTGCCGCATCCTCCTCCTCCAAATGCCGGCGCACTACGCCCGCGCCCACGTTCGGCACAATCTCCGGGTCGAAGAAGGGGAGCATCATCTTGCCATCGTTTCCGGGCAGTGAGGTCTCGAGCGCTGCTGTGAACCCTCCCCAGTCCAGGCCGAACTGATCACGGACAGCCTCACGTGCCAGACTCCCGTTCATGTAGCAGATCAGCGCCATGTAGTGCGCGTCGTCGGGCGATGCGAAGACGCAGCCTTCGCCTTCGGTCGACACGCGTGGCTCGGCCATGCAGGCAAACAGCGTGTCCGACGTTCCGAGGCTGAGTGCGACGTGTCCCGATTCCACGAGCCCGAGGCCGATCAAGCTGCACGGGTTATCGCCCGAGAATGGCAGGACTGTGCAGTCGGATGAGAACCCGTGAGCTGCGACGAAGTACGGGTGGATGGTCCCGGCCGGTGAGCCCGACGCGGTGACCGGGGTGAGGCGATCCGACAAACCGGGAGCCGTCGCGTCGAGCGCCGACGGACTCCACGTCTTGCTCCGAATGTCCATCATGTTTGTTCCACTGGCGTCTCCCACGTCGACCGAGACCAGCTTCCCCACCAGAACACTGGCAACGTATGAGCTGACCAATCCAGTGTATGCGGTCTGCTCGTATGCCTCGGGCTCATCCTGGTAGAACTTCCGGATCTGGGGGCCGCTGAATCGCTCGAACGCGGTGTTACCGGTCAGGTTCAGAAGCCTATTGCTACCTCCCACACCCTCCTCGATTTCACGACACTGCTGCGCAGTAGATGAATCCATCCAAATCGGAGCGGTCTTCCTGGAGAAGATGCCCTGCAGCTGCTGGCTCAGGGGCATACCCGGCTCGAGGCCGCTCAATGTATCGGCAGCCGAGGCATTCAGGTAGACGGTGCCGTGCTGCTGACCGCTGCCTGCGATCGCGGCAATTTCGCCGAGCGCGCAACCATCGCGCTTTAGCGCTTCGAAAAGAGCCTCCAGGGCATCGATCCACATCAGGGGATAGCTGTGAACGACCCCTTGCCCGAGATCAACGACGCCGTTTGTCACGCCATATGCGCTTCCGAAGTGTTCGTCGAAATTGATCGATGTTTCGGCGATCATACTCCCGGAATCCGTATCGATGACCACACCGGTCATGGACTGAGTGCTGGAGTCGATTCCAAGGTAAAGCGGCATTGCGTAACTCCTGAGGCTTCGAAGGTTCGTAAGGATGGGAGAAGGAACGACTTGTGACTCCAATCCGCAAACACCATGTCAAATCTACACGAGGATGAGTGTTCAGAGTGGATGATCCTGCGGAATCTGCTTAACCTCATCGTATGTATCGTCGTCCACCAGACTGGGCTCTATCGGCCATACCGCTCGCTTTCCTGGCAATTCTGTTCGCCGCGCCCCTGTTCGACCGACCCTTTGTGTGGGGAATCAACCACCTGCGATACTTCGGCTCGCCGGTCTGGCTCACGTGTGCGCTGTTGCTCCTGGCAGCCGCTATTCCCGTCGTCCGGGAGCGGGTCTTCTCATTCTCTCTGCCGATGGTAAAGGTCAAGATTCACCTGCCGCTGCTTGTTGCAGCCTCCGGGCTCGTTTTCTATCTGCTGCGTGATACGACCCACTTGCTCGGTGACGGTTACCTCCTGACACGTGAACTGACCCACGGATTCCGAAAGATTGCGAACGAGCCGCTGTCAATCTGGGTCCTCTTTCGTCTGAAGGACCTATTGATGTCGCTGGACGTTCAGGCCGGGCAACTATACACGGCATGGAGTATCCTTTCTGGCTGCGCCTACGTGGCGCTAAGCATCCTGGTCGCCAGACGTCTGACCGATCGCTCGCCCAACGCGATTACGCTCAGCCTGTTCCTGCTGACACCGGCATACATGGGGCTCTTCTTCGGGTATCACGAGACGTATCCGCTTCTCTATCCACTCCTCCTGCTTTACGTGCTGTTTGCTTTCGAAGTAGCTGAAGGGAAAGCGCATCCCGTCCTACCCGGACTGGTGATGGGGCTGATGGCGGTCCTTCACTTCACGATGCTCACGCTTCTCCCTTCGCTCGCGTACGTGTGGAGATCGAGATCGGCAAGAACGGACGGCGGGTCGGCTGGTGCTCTCATCTGGGGGCTTCCCGGGCTCGCCCTGGCCGCAGGTGCGCTCTGGCTGACCGGCTTCCGCCTAGATACCTACTTCAGTCATACGGCGAACGAGACCTTGTTGCCTCTGTGGTCCGAGGGCGACCACTCGATCCCGTACGGCGCCCTTTCCGTCCCGCACGCGGTCGAGTTTCTGAACCAGTGTCTTCTGGTGTATCTGCCTTCGCTTCTGGTGATCCCGTTTGCCAGCAGATCCTTCGTCCAGTCCGAGAGATCCATCTTCCTTCTGACGGCGGTCGTTCCCGCTTTCGTTGTCACTTTCTTCGGGTTTACGGTGATCGGGGCTTTCCGGGATTGGGACGCCCTCGCCTTTCCCGGCCTGTTCACGACGTTCTGGGCTGGGCTGGCGATGTCGAACAGTGAGGATCGGATCCGTCCTGCTGCGATAGTGGTGCTCACGGTCGCCGCCGTTAACACGCTTCTGTGGGTAAACGTGAACGCGAACCCTGAGCGCGCGACACAGCGTTTCGAGGATGGGCTCAACCTGAGTGCGCTATCTCCCCGAGCCCGGTCCTTTGGATGGGAGACGCTCGGCGCCTACTACAGCAAATTGGGGGATATGGGGCAGGCCAGTCGTGCCTACGAGCGGGCCAGTCAAAGCGACCCCAAACATCCTCGCTATCCGAATTTGCTGGGGTTCGCCCAGATGCAAAGGGGCGCATATGCAGATGCCGTCGTGTCGTTCCGCCGAGCGACGGACCTGGATCCATCTCGCTACGATGCCCACCTGAACCTGGGGCTGTCACTCCTCCAGATCGGAGATCCGGCGGGGGCCCTAGAGGCGATTGGTCGGGCCCGGGTTTTACGACCGGACCTGGGGCGGATTCACTTCGCCTTGGGGGTCGCGCAGTATGGGGCGAACAATCCGCGTGGGGCGATCGAGGCATACCTGAGGTGTTTGGAGATCGAGCCCGATAACGTGACTGCACATCTCAACGTGTCCCATCTGTATGGCGAGTTGACCGAAAATGACAAGAAGCGAATCCATCTCGAGCGCGTGCTTACACTTGCTCCACACCACCCGCAGCGAGACGAAATCGGTAGCTGGCTGGCGTGGTATGCCCGTCAATCGGGCGAGACGACAGATCCCTGAGCAAGGCAATGGGCGAACGACTACGGAGCTTTCTGGGCGGATGACACGCTGTTCGCGTGGCGATGGCCATCGGTGTTCTGCTGTCTTCGACTTCACTGGGTGTCGGGTGGCAGAATGACGACTGGGTTCACCGGTCGCTGTTCACGGGTGTGGGCAGATGGGGCAGGAGAAGAACCCCATCACGGAGATGGTCGCGTTTCTGGATGGACAGCCTGAGACGATCAAGGCGTATCAGAATCTGGGCGTGCTTCCGTGGTGGGCGTATGAGCGGCTCAAGATCTCTTTCTGACGCCCTATCAGCGGTCTCACGTACTGGGTTGATTACGCTCTTTGGGCTGGCACAGCCGTGCTTCACCACGTCCACAGCCTCCTTTGGTTCGCCATCCTCGTCTACACGGTGGGAAAGCTCTACACGAGGCTGATCCCCGTGGCGTGGGTAGCGAGTCTGGCGACAAAGTGAGAGCGAATCGACAGACGCCTCGACGCACACCCTCGAGATCAGCGTAGAAGGCGGGTATCTGTCAACTTTCTTCGATAACGTGTTCCGATCGCCGGACCACCCGTTCACGGAGGGCGAGATCGTCACGCTGGTCCGCGGGATGGACCTGACCTCCGACCTGGTCTTCTCCCTGTCAAAGCTAGCTGTCGCCGGTGACCAGGTCGCTTCGATCGCCCATCAGTTCAACAACGCGCTGACCGTCGTGCTCGGGCAGGCCGAACTTCTCACGGCTTGGGTGTCACCTGTGTCTGGCGAAGCGGCACAAATCGAAAACGTTCGAGCCCAGGGCAAGGCGTCTGGCACGAAGAATCCTCCGGTTGACCAGGGACCGGGAGCCTGATCCGGTGATCCACGACCTGAACCGAGCCGTTCAGACCCGCCTGACTTTTCAGGATGTCCGTTCTGCCTACGTGGGCTCCGGTCGGGAGCTAAAGGTCATCCTGTCGCTGGGTCATCTGTATCGTAAAATCGAAGTTCTGGTCGACCGTCTTGGCGTTGGGGACGCGCTAACGGTCGTGCTGACCGTGACCGGTCCAGGGTGCGCGTTTTCCGCGCATCTCCTTCTGACCGGTCTCGACTCGGGTGTCTCTCAGCATTCGCCGTGGTGAGGTTCCCCAGAACGAGGATCGGTTGCTCGCTGAAGACGAGTCCGTTGACGGGTTCCCCCCACCCTCAAACACTACGGATGTGAGTTGGTCGCCTCGACTGACTGGTTCGACCTGTTTATCCCTGTGAATTCTCTCTCCTGATTCTCCTTCCGGGGCAGAGTCTGTTCTGGAGCATCAGCCATCCCGACGCTATCTTCAGGAACACCACTCAACCTGGAGAATCGTATGGGGCGTTATGATGGTCGTGTCGCTATCGTCACCGGTGGCGCCAAAGGGATCGGTCGCGGGGTCTGCGTGGCCTTCGCTGAAGAGGGTGCGACCGTAGTGTGCGCGGACGTGGACGAAGCCGCCGGTGCCCAGATCGAAGCTGATGCGGCGTTTTTGTCGGGATCGGTCCGTTTCGTGTCGGCCGATGTTTCGGAAGATGCGGTCTGCGAAGGGCTCATCGTGCAAGCCGTGTCTGACCACGGAGGGCTCCACGTCCTCTGTAACAACGTCGGGATCCAGCCGACAAACAGCTATATGCCTGCCCACGAATTGCCGGTCGAGCTCTGGGACCGGATCATCGATGTTAATCTCAAGAGTACCTTTCTGATGTGCCGACATGCGATCCCGGTGATGAAGGACCAGGGCGGCGGAGTGATCGTCAATACGGCAAGTGTCCAGGGGCTGCAATCGGCGCCAGGGGTGTCCGCCTACGCCGCGAGCAAAGGGGGTCAGCTGTCCCTGACCCGTCAGCTCGCGCTGGAGTATGCGAGAGACAACATCCGGGTCCTCGCCGTCAATCCGGGAACGATCGACACGCCCCTTGTCGACGAAGCGCTGGAAGCACTGGGTGCGAATACCCCAGAGGCACGGGAAGGTATGGCGGAGGTTCATCCGGTCGGCCGAATCGGTCAGCCGTCCGACATCGCGAAGGTCGTGTTGTTCCTGGCCAGCGACGATGCGTCCTTCATGACGGGTGAGTATGTCTGCGTCGACGGCGGGGTGATGGCCAAGGGCGCCTGGGCTTAGCGATGACCGAACACTACATCCTGATAGGGACCCGCATTCGAACCGCGCTCGGTACAGACGATAAGCCAGAAGTCGTGCAACTGTCTCAGTTTACGGACGGGTCGTTCCAGCGACCTTCGCGCTTATAGCGGAGGACGGAACCGTGCCCGTCGACACGGTACGGCCGAGGCCGCACGAAGAGGAGCAGCCGTTTCTGGACCGAATTGGGTCTTGCCAGGCGATCGTGCTGACGACGGCGAATCACGAACGGTACGTTTACTAGTTTCGTGAACGACTGGACGCGCCTATTCTGTGCCCTCGACAGAGTGCCGACCTGCTGGCGTGGACGGCTCCGTCAGGGGCGAAGGTGCTCTTTACGGGTGATGCCGTGGACGGTCAGACACAGCCGGATGTGTTCAATGGCGCGGTCGAGCCCTTCTGGATGCAGTCCGGACCGATCCGTCTTCGTCTGTATGGAGACGTGCCAGAATCTGTCTTCCGGGAGCGGTTTGCGAAGGTTCGAACCGTAGAAGCCGATCTGGCGTTTACCGGTCACAATCCGTTGCCGATCGAAGATGCGGGTCGGGCGCTGCACAAGGTGCTCGACGAGGGGCGCCACGAGATGCCCGCTAATTTTGCTTGCTCGTATCTATACACGTCGCTCGTCTAGTATCCTGTCGCAATCGTTTACTACTTTTGACTGTGTATGACTGTCCTTCCCTTGTCTCCGCAGGGACAGACGATACACCCTCCACCGCGTCATTAGGCGGCTCCGGGCACTCCTTCCTACGCCAAGGTTGCGGCAAGGCAGGTGGGATGAACGGTGTGGAAGCGTAGTGCTAATCGCGCGAACCTCTGGAACGGTACTCTAACACGTGAATGTTCTGGGCAGACCGACCTGACTCCGGTATACTCAGTTGCATCTTCCTACCTTTCATTCGACCAGGTTCCCGTTGCAGAATCTTCTCTATGTCGGCCTTGGCGGTGCGATCGGCAGTATCCTGCGCTACGCCGTCGGTCTGTGGGCGATCCGGCTGTTCCCGGCGGCGAGTTTGCCCGTAGGCACGTTGAGCGTAAACGTCATGGGATGCCTGATCCTAGGTCTGCTGGCCGGGATCTCCGAAGCCCGTGACCTGATCAGCGATGAAGTCCGATTGCTGGTCATGGTCGGTCTGCTCGGAGGGTTTACGACGTTCTCGACGTTTGGCGCTGAAACGATAGCATTGTTTCGCGCGTCTCAGCGGTTGCTGCCGGTCGTGTATGTGGTCGGGAGCGCCACCCTGGGGGTGGGTGCTGCATGGATCGGGCACTGGGTCGGCCGATCTGTCTGATATCCCGCCGTCTATCCGTTATCGAGGAGTGTATGGACGATTCACTGAAAGACAATCCGCTGCTTGTCACCGAAGGTCTGCTGCCGTACGACCGGATCGAACCTGAACACATCGTTCCGGCGATGGAGCACGTGATCGCCGAGGCGGAGAAGAAGATCGAGAAGATCGAGAAGGAGCTGGCATCGACCTGGGACGGGTTGATGAAACCGATGGAGGATCTGGATCACGCGTTCGCCTACGCTTGGAGTCCGGTTCACCATTTCTTGGGCGTCAAGAATTCGGACCCGTTGAGAGAGGCGCATGAGACGATCCAGCCAAAGATGGTGGAGCTGCGGCTCCGGATCAGTCAGAGCAAGCCCGTATACGATGGCCTCGTCGCGATCCGGGACGGTGACGAGTGGGATCGTTTGGACGAACCACAGCAGCGGGCGATCGAGAACAACATCCGGTCCGCCAAACACGCCGGGGTCGGGTTGGAAGGAGAGGCAAAAGAGCGGTTTCTGGAGATTTCGAGGGAGCTCTCGAAGCTGAGCACTGATTTCTCCAACCACCTGCTGGATGCGCGGAAGCAGTTCGAGTTGATCATTACGGATGTCGAAGCCATCGACGGCTGGCCGACAACGCTCAAGCAGATCGCTGCGCAGTCCTACAATGAAGCTCGATCGAGTGATGGCTCCGAGGCTTTTTCCGATGCCGATGAAGCGACAGCGGACGGTGGTCCCTGGCGGATCACCCTCGACTACCCCTCCTATATGCCGTTCATGCAGCACCATCGGAGTCGGGCGGATCGTGAGCGTTTGTATCGCGGGCAGATGACGCTGGCATCCGAAGGCGAACTCGACAACACAGAGATTATCAACCGGATCCTGACCCTGCGGAGAGAGCAGGCGGTACTTCTGGGATACGGCACCTACGCCGATCTGAGCCTAGCGTCCAAGATGGCTCCGGATGTGAATGCAGTTCACCGTATGTTCGACGATCTCGGCGCGCCGTCCAAACCGTTCGCAGAAGAGGACCTTGCTAGGCTTCGGGATCTGGCCGTTTCGTCAGGTCAGTCGGAGCCGCTGGCGCACTGGGACGTCGGGTTCTGGGCGGAGCGTCTTCGTGAACAGGAGTTCGACTACACGGACGAACAGCTTCGGCCATATTTCCCGCTACCGCGTGTTCTCGACGGTCTGTTCGGACTCGCCGAGCGGTTGTTCGATGTGAAGATCGAGCGGGCGGACGGCGAAGCACCGGTCTGGCACGACGATGTCCAGTATTTCACGGTTTCCGATGCATCGAGCGGAGAACCGATGGCCTCGTTCTATCTTGACCCGTATTCTCGGCCGAGCGAAAAACGAGGCGGGGCGTGGATGGCGGGCTGCCTCGACCGCCGGGTGATCGACGATCAAATCAGGTTGCCGGTGGTTCACCTGGTGTGCAACGGCACGCCACCGGTGGGGGATACGCCGTCCCTGATGGGCTTCCGTGAAGTAGAGACGCTGTTCCACGAGTTCGGTCACGGTCTTCAGGGCATGCTGACTACGGTCGACTACGCGGAAGTGTCCGGGTTGGGAGGAGTGGAGTGGGATGCGGTCGAGCTGGCCTCACAGTTCATGGAGAACTGGTGCTACCACAAGGAGACGCTGCTTGGGATGACCCGTCACGTCGAGACGGGAGATGCCCTACCCGACGACCTTTATGAGAAAATCGTCGCTTCCCGGAACTTCCGCGCGGGTTCACTGATGCTCAGGCAGCTGGAGTTTGGGAAGACGGATATGACGCTGCACAGTACGTTCGACCCGGACGGATTGAAGACGGTGTTCGAAGTGCACCAGGAGGTGAGCGCGGAGTTGTCTGTGCTTCCGCCGCTCGAAGAGGATCGCTTCCTGTGCGGGTTCGGCCACATCTTCGCCGGTGGATATGCGGCAGGCTATTACAGCTACAAATGGTCCGAGGTTTTGAGCGCAGATGCGTTTGGCGCTTTCCAAGACGTCGGTTTCGAGGATGAAGCCAAGGTGCGTGAGCAGGGGAGGCAGTTCAGGGACACCGTGCTCGCTCTCGGGGGTGGGCGGCATCCGATGGATGTGTTCAAGGACTTCAGGGGACGGGAGCCGGATACACAGGCGCTGCTGCGGCAACAGGGGCTGGTCAGTGACAAATGCAAAATGACAAAAGAGACCCCTGATCACTAGCCTGGAAACGAGGCTAGAAAGGGCCCCACGTCACTGAGGGCGTACGGGTTTGGCGGTGCCGACGTGGTATAGATAGATGCGGGTGCGGTAGAGGTGGTCGACCAGGTGAGTTTCCTTGGGGGTCCATCCGCGGATAGCGAAGGTGTTGCTGACGACGATCGTGTCGTCGGGTAGCTCGGTTTCGAACTTTGGGCGCAGGTTGCTCACGTTGCCGGGAGACTGGTAGCAGACGATCAAGGTGGCGTCGGACAGGTCGGCTTGGTAGAAGTTCAGTCGCTGAATCTTGAGGTTCGGTGCGCCTGGCCGAAGGCAGGAGACGAGGTAGGGGACGAACGAGTTTTCGTACCCGATGACCCGGGCGTTCGGGAGTTGTTTGGCGATCGGAATGGCGAGGGTGCCCCATCCGGAGCCCAGTTCGACGATCCGGTCGCCTGGCTACAAGGCTGACACGATGTCCAGCAAGTCGAGTTTGACCTTGCCGGATGTCGGAGACGGCGAGATCCCGTTCTCGAACGTGTAGAACACGATCGACACGCTGCCGCCCGCGACGCCTGCCAGGATGATGAGTGACACTATGTCCACGTGGACCTCGGTGGTTCGGGTTCGATCCCTAGCATGAGCACTCCGGTCCCATCGGGGTAGTCACCCTTTTTCGCGACAGGAATCCTTGTGGGACACTATTCGTCACAGATTCAGGATGAAGTCCGGCTCGAGCGGATGAGACCTTCACAGATCGATGCGGCCCGGTCAAGGCGGCCGGCGATCTACGTCCCGTTTGGCGCGATGGAGTGGCACGGCTATCACAATCCCGTCGGGCTGGATTGTCTGAAGGCTCACGAGCAACTGGTGGGACTGGCCCTGAAAGTGGGAGGTGTGGTCTATCCGTCCGTTTACTTCGGGTCGGAAGGGGGCCACGGGGATTGGCCGCATTCCTACATGGTTTCGGCAGAAGCGATGACGACCATCGTTTCCGAGCTGTTGACGGGCTTTGAGCGGGACGGCTACGAGGCCGCGATCCTGGTTTCGGGTCACTATCCCAACCGTGGTCAGTATCTGGATGCCGGTATCGAGCGGTTCAGGGAGGCCGGCGGGAAGATGAGGGCCCTGGCGATCCTCGAGAATCAGGTGGAAGGGATCGACGGGGATCACGCGGCGAAATACGAGACCGCGTCGCTGATGTTCCTCGACCCCGATACGCAAGACCTCTCCACGCTGGAACAGCAGGATGATGTGGGAGGGCCGGACGAAAAGATCAACTGGATGGATCCGAGCTTCGAAGGCCATCCGTGTTACGGCCTAGTCGGAATCGATCCCCGCCAACACGCGACGCGAGAGGTCGGTCAGTCCTCCTCCGAACGGCTGATCGACCGCCTTCAAGCGTGGCTGGATGGGGAGGACTTCCCGGAATCGTGACGAAAATCACCCCACAATTCGTGCCCAACGCGTATCTTCAGCGTGCTGAAATCCGAGTGGTTTACGTAAGAGGATGACGTTGGGATGGCGAAGATTCTGGATCATTTGCCTGAGCTCGATGGAGATGAGCTCAAGTATGCACGGAACATCATCGAAGACCTGGATGACGCCAAGGCACGCGAATTCGCCGCGCTCTACCGGAAGCGCCGGAGGAATTCCAATTCGATCTTCCTGCCGATGTTCTTCGGGTTTGTCGGCATCGCCGGGATTCACCGTTAGTTCGGAACCGGACTCCTCTATCTCCGCACACTCGATTGTGTGTTCGTCGGTACGGTATATGACCTGCTGACGTATGAAAAAGTTGTCTTCGAGCACAACAAGTTCGCAGCGCAGCGAGTAGTGGTTCACGACTCCTCTCGGAGTCTTCCATGCTGGGGATACTCAGCAAAACCCCATAGACAGGACGGGTACGATTTGGCAAGCGCTAGTGCACGGCATATTCTGGTTTCGACAGAGGATGAATGTAACGATCTGAAGACACAGATTGAGGGTGGGGCGGATTTCGCCGATTTGGCGAAGGCACACTCGCAGTGCCCGTCGGGTCAGTCCGGTGGAGACCTGGGCGAGTTCGGGCTCGGCCAGATGGTCAAGGAGTTCGACGAGGTGGTCTTCAGCGCCGATCTGAACATGGTTCAGGGACCAGTGAAGACCCAGTTTGGATACCATCTGCTAGAGGTGATGAGCCGGACGGAGTAGACAGAGGACAGTTGTCAGTCCTCCAGTCTATGTGCTGCCGAGTGCCGTCAAGGGTGGTTTCCCGTCGGACGAGGTCGTGCGGGACATCCTGAAGGCCTGTGTCGAAAGGTTCAAGCAAAGCGCAGGAATCGTCGTTGGCATGGTCGACCCGTCGGGGACACGGTTCGTCAGCTAGGTGACGACGCATAAGGGTGGCGACACACCGGTCAACGAGCATTCGATCTTCGAAATCGGCTCGATCATGAAGGTATTAACGTCGCTTGTCCTGACGGATATGGTGCGCAAGGGCTAGGTTAGGCTGCTGGATCCGGTGACGATGGCCCTGGTGCTGTCGCTTCTGGTCCCGGTCCTGAACGTTTCGCTAGCGATCAAAGCCATCGTCGTGGATACGGCTAGGCTGGAGCATCTGATGATTGCCTATGCCAGTCTGATCGGGATCGCGCTGGTCGGGGTGGCGCTTTGTTCGTTGATGTTCAACCGGGAAGGGGCGGTGTTCCGGACGTAGGTTTCTACCGAGGAGAGGGGAATCGACAGAGTGCCAGGCCTGGCGTGACCTCTCCCATCTTGCGAGGGCAAAACCACGCCTCGCTAGAATCCCTCTCCTAAAGGAGAGGGAAAGTTTGTTACGAGTCCAGGAATAGGAAAAGCCCTCGTTCTCCAGGAGAGACGAGGGCTTTTGGGTTCGACTCTGAGTCGAGGTTATTTTTCAGAAAGTGTGAGGCATTTGTACCAGACGCCGTCGCGACAGGTGTAGCCGCTTTCCACGATTCCGGCCGGGTGGGTCGGCTCATCGCCTTCCGCGACTCCGACGCGGGTGTACCACTGACCCTCCTTGTTCACCAGTCCGACATGCTCTATTCTGGTTGTGTTCGGGCGATCTTGTGCGCGGGTCATCGGACACCTCCTTTACCGCTCCAGCCGTGATTTCGACGGCTACGGGGTGGTCACACTACGTGTGTCAAGCCTACCTCTAACTATCGGCACATTTTGACGAATCGTGAGATAAATTGTCGTACGAAATAGGCCTCAGGCGCCTGGACGTGACGCCGCCGGTCGGCTATTTTCTCGCCGGCTACGGGGCCCGCACGGGCCCCATCGACGAGGATCTATCATCCCCTGACCGCGACGGTCATCATTCTCCGGGGGTCGGACACGGACGTAATGATCGTATCGGTCGAATGGCTCGGGTTCTACGAGCAAACGGCGTCGTTTCGTCAGGCCATTCACAGAGCGACAGGCGTGTCAGAGGCGAATATCCTGCTGCTGGGTACGCACACCCATTGCGGGTCGGCCACGCGCGGCTTGGATGCGCAAGGCGGCACGGTTCCGGCACGCTCGACGAGGCGTATCTGGATGCTCTGAGGGATCGGTTGGCGGAGGCGGCGATGGCCGCCCTTTCGGATCGGTTTCGGGCGACGCTGACCACGGGCAGCGATCAGTGCGGGTTCGCTGCCTCGCGGCGGAAGCCGATGGAGAAGGGGGCGTCCTCTGGGAGCCGAGCCTGGCCGCGTCTCACGATCACGAGGTCCCCGTTCTGGTCGCGAAGGACGAGTCAGACAGGATACGTCTCGTGCTGTTCAGTTATGCCTGCCACCCGAGGAGCACCGGCCCTATCCTCAAAATCGGAGGAGACTACCCGGGATACGCAATCAGCGAGATCAGGCGGCGCAACGAGGGTTGCTTCGCGGTTTTCGTAAAGGGATGTGGTGGGGATCAGAAACTGAACTTCGAAGACGCCGAGATGGGCGGGTTCCGCAGGGCCGAGATCGATGAGGTACGGGACAAGGCAGTCTGTCGCTCAAGTCGTTCGAGGGTGGGAGTGCGGCATACCGCGTGGGGCAGGGGACGTTCAATGTCGACCCCGAATCGTATCTCTTGGTCAACGAAGGACAGCGCTGCATGGTCGAGATCGACCACCAGACACCGGTGAGTTCACTCTGTCTGTTCTTTCGACCCGGTTTTGCGGAGGATGTAAAGGGATCGCTCACCAGTTCGTTGACAGATCTACTCGATAATCCGAAAAACGACCCGAAACCGGTTCGATTCTACGAACGCACCTATCGGCTGACACCCGAGTTGCGTCAATCGCTACAGATGATCCGGGACAGCGATCCGGCCACGATCAATCCCGACGGACAGATGTTCCGCGTAGGCAGGATGCAGTTGGCGTCCGAAATTTCGCGTGTTCCAGCCGCTCGACCATCAACACGCTAAGAGCTCTACCGACGGCTGCACGTGGTGAAAGCCTACATCGACGCCTAACTACCCCGGCCCGATCAAACTCGACGACATCGCCGCCGCGGCCTGCCTGTCCACCAACCACCTCCTGTGGACCTATCGATCTCTGTTCGGGAAAACCCCTCACCAGTAAGTCGTCGGGCAGCGTCTTCAACGAGCGGCCGAGCTTTTCCGGTCAGCGGAACTGTCGATCAGGCAGGTCTGCTATGAGGTAGAGTTCGAGAGTCCCGGCTCTTTCAGTTCGCTGTTCAAGAAGCACTTCGGTGCTTTGCCGAGAGCCTTCCGTCAATCCGAGTGATTTTCGAGAAATTTCCTCGTCTGGTTCGACCTACTTTCCTGATGACCATTGAATACGTCTCGCTCCGCTCAGGAGGAATCGACCGTGTCCGATCAATCCGTTAACCTGTCCGAAATCGGGCAGATCGTGATCACGAACACCTTTATGAGGCATTGATGAGGGAAGATGTGAAGAAAGAAGGTGTGAAAACCCAGCTTCCGGGAGCAGGATAGTGGACGTTTCGGAAGTGGAGGTGGAGAATATCCTGACACGGACGAGCGGGTTTCTGGAAACGGTGACGTCTCACTCGCTCCAACCGTATCGTGGGTGCTCGTATGGAAACTCTTTGTGCGGTGTGGGGTGTTACGTCCAGCACAGCTACTGGGTGACCAAGGGACGCGAGTGGGGTAGCTTCCTGGAGGTAAGGTCGAACGCGGCCGACGCGTATCTTGGGCAGGTCGAACGTGAGCGTCGGTGGGCGCGAGAGAGACGCGGGTCCTTCAGTATTTTCATGTCGAGCGCGACCGATCCGTTTGTACCTCAGGAAACACGGTATGGTGTGACCACGTCCCTATTGGAGACGATGGTGGACGAGCCACCTGACCAGCTGATCCTGCAGACGCACAGCCAGCGGGTCAGGAACAGCCAGAACCCGCTGGCGCGTCTTCGGGAGCGATGCGAGGTGCGTGTTCACCTGTCGATCGAGACGGACCGCGAATCGGTAGACGGTCTTCCTCCGCACGCGAGCTCGGTGGAGGATCGATTCACTGCGGCCAAACAGCTCCATGACAGCGGGCATCAGGTGACCATTACCGTGTCGCCGCTGCTGCCGATCGCTGAGCCAGAAAGGTTCTTCGCGCGGATCGCCGATTCGGCAACGTCGGTGATCATCGATCACTTTATCGAGGGGGATGGTTCGGCGGACGGCAGCCGGACCCGGAAAACGATCCTCCCGGAGGTCTTGGCTAAGATCGAGCCCGCCTCCGTAGGCCTGGACTACCGGGAGGAGATGGTGCGGATCGCTTCGCGACACCTGCCGGGACGGGTCGGGGTGAGCATCGATGGATTCGCGGGACGATTCCAGAGATAGGTGGGGGGGGAATCTATCGAGCGGATCAGTTCTTCTCGAGGATGACGGCGAATGATCCTGCCTCGCCGTCGATGAAGTGACTGACCTGCCAGCCCGTCCCCTCGACGATCCGGGTGACGTCCTGTTTCGAGGCGAAGATGAAATCGAACCAGGGCCCGACGATGTCTCTGTAGCGGATGCGGACACGCATCTGGCCCGGGAGCTTCCCTTCCCTGATGTTCCGTTTCCGATACGCCGCATCTGCCGGCAGGTCGCTGATTGTTGAGTCACGTGAGGTGGCGACGATCAGGCCGTCGTCACCACAGAGGTTCTTGAACCGCCTGAGCAACCAGCGCGCTCGCCTCTCGTTCCCGAAGAGACCGAAATTGTGGCCGAACATCAGGAATGTGTCGATCCGTCCCATCCGGGCGTCGATCTGTGTGACCGACCGGCAGTAGGCCCGTTTAACCCCGTATCCCCTGGCGAGTTCCACAGCCCCCTGTGAGTTGTCGATTCCCGTGACTTTGTGTCCTTCCTCCTGCAGGTATATACAGACCCGACCCGCCGCACAGCCGATATCCAGCACGTGACCGCTCGCGTAAGCGACCGCTTCCTTCTCTTCTTCGAACCAGTCATCGTACTCCGTGAAGTAATGCCAAACACCCTCGTGAGCGTCGATCGTGCCGTCATCGCGTTCGACGATTTCGATTTCCTCGCCGTCCTTGATGTGTGCCCAGAGGAGGGCGCCGTATGCGTCGGCGTTTCGTTTATTCAAGAATCAAAACCTTGGAACCACAGAGGACACGGAAGGGGAGAAGGCCCAGACCTCGTTGCCCTATCGGGAAGACGTAAGTGGAAGATCTGAGCCTGGCAAGTTCAAGCAGGATGGGGTTACATCTTCCCATCTTCTTTCTTCGCATCATCAATCACCCACGGTTTCGCTGAGCGTTGGAGGATTTGATTCGGAGAGGCCGTTCCCGTGGTGCCGATCTGCTGGATGGTGATGGAGGAGACGAGTACACCGAGTTGTGCGGCATCTTCGAGCGAAGCGCCGGCGGCCAGCGCTGAGGTGACCGAGGCGGATACGCTGTCGCCCGCACCGACGATGTCGATCGGATCAGGGACCGCTATGCCGGGGATGGTCCACGACTGCTCGCCGTCAGACGCGATGATGCCGTCAGCGCCACGGGTCAGGATGACGGGCCGACCCTTGCGATTGGCGAGATTCACGGCGGCAGACTCGGGGGCCCGAACGTCTGAGACCATTGCCTCCAGCTCGTCGTCGTTCGGCTTCAGGATCACATTGTTGAAACGATCGATGTTGGACCGTGAATCGGCCAGGACCGGGCGGTCATCGGCAGCTGCCAGCTCTGCCAGACGATCTCTTACTCGTGACGTTACTACTCCACAATCCGCCTCCTGGACCTGGTCCAGGACGATGATGCCATCCACCTGATCATACAACTCCCCGAGTCGGGCGATCAGGTCGTCCTGGATGGCATCGGACGTTGCCGTTCGGTTCTTCACGTCCAGGCGAGACATTTCGTCTCCCGTCACCGTGTTGATGGGCTTTGTGTAGGTTGGCGTATACCGATCGGATGAGGCGATCAGCGCGCTCGTGTCGACGCGGATCGCTTCGAGTGCCTGACGCAGGTCGTAACCGTGGCCATCCTGACCGATCACGCCAAGGGTGACGACACGTCCCACGCCCAGGGCGCACAGGTTGTTCGTTACCGTTCCCGCGGCACCGGGGCTGTTCCGGATCTCTATGACCTGATGCGCCTCGAGACCTGTCTCGATCGAGGGTTCGGCGCGATCCGGGTCGATCATCAGGTATCGGTCGAGGAAGAAATCGCCGAGGACGAGGATGGTGAGAGACTCGAAGGATTGGAGAAGCGACTGTAGAGCGTTGGGTGTCATAGGGGAAATCCGAGCGGGTGAGCGAGTGCGGGGGAGAGCGGAGTAGAGGCGGGCGCCTGCTCACCCGCTCTGCTGCTCTCCCGCTCGCTCGAGAATACCTCTTTGGAGTGCCGGCACGGTCTCGGTATGGTCGCCGCGGATGTAGAAGCTTTCTCCACCGTCTCGCACTGTGCGAACCAGGATGGTCTTGAAGGGACGGTAGTAGTAGCGTGGATCGGACTTCGAGGCCTCCGTGTCCAGGTCGTCGCCCAGCGGGATCAGGTCGAAGACGGCCGTGGTGAAGTGCGCGATTCTTTCGTTACGGCGGTGGGCGACGTTCCGGACCATCGAAAGCGCTTTTAGATAGACTTCCGGACCCATGATCGCGGTGCCGTAGTTGAGCAGCACGCCATCTTCGAGAGTCGATACGGATTCCGTGAAGACAAGGAAGTCGGTGTAGGACGCTTCTCCGATCGCGCCGCCATCGCAGTTGGGATGTTCGTGGACGATGTCGTATCCCAGGCTGGCGTGAACGGTGACCGGTATGCCAAGCCTGTAGCCGGCGGCATAGATGCTGACGTCCTTGTGCGGAAAGTCGCTCTCGTGGATGGCACGTCCGACGGCTTCGCCGAATCCCACATCCTGCTTGACCGCGTCGATGGCGATGTCGTTCAGCTGTCCCGTTTCCTCCCACAGCCCGAACTGGCCCTTCCGGATGTAGTTCGCGACGCTCTCGGTCGTGGCGCCGATCATTGCCATTTCGTAATCATGGATGGCACACGCGCCGCTGCCGGCCACGTGGGTGATGTATCCTCGCTCCATCAGGTCGATCACAAACCGCTGGATACCGACCTTGATAACGTGAGCCCCCATCATCAGGATTACGGCACGGCCGTTTCGTTTCGCTTCGACGATCCGGTCGATGACGGTCCGGAGGCCGTCGTGCTCGAAGGGTTCCGTATCGGCTTCAAGGGGGAGGACCTCATCGAGCCCGAAGTCGTGCGTACGGTCCTCGAGGGGGAGGAGTTGGAGTTGAGATCGGTCGAATCTTGGAAAGGGCATCTGGATCGAGGATTTAGGATTTATGATTGAAAAGCGCTAGTGCGGGAACAGGTATTCGAGGAGCGGGTCGAGTTCGAGGTAATGGGGGACGATCAACGATGCGCCTGCCTTCACGAGGCGTTCGCGTTTCCAGCTGTTTATTCCCTCCCGGGTCGTTTCGTTGGAGGCGACGCCGATCGCGGTTCCGCCGACTTGAGAGACGTTCTCGATCTCCACATAGCCGTCTCCGAAACCGAGTAGCGTATGCCCTTCGAGGTTATTCTCCTCGAGGATGTGGGCGATGACTTTCGCTTTCGAGAAATCCTCATAATTGTCCAGAGCGCCGTAGATTCCGGCGAAGTATCCGTCGATCCCGAGCAGGCCAGCTTCTCTAACGACGTAATCATGGTCCGTTCCGCTGGCCAGGTATAGCTCGATTTCCCTCGCACGAAGCGCCTCGAGGAGGGCGACGCTTCCCGGGATCATCATATCCTCCGGGCCGACCGTCCCGGTTTCCAGTCTTTCGATGCGCTTGTCGATGTGCGCGAGGAGCAGGTTGTTGAACCGCCGTTTGTAGGCGACCGCTTCCCCCGGTTTTCCCCCGCGACGCCTGATTTCTTCGCACAGCCGGATCATCTGGAAAATCGTCTGCTGACCCGTGAGGTCATCGACAAAGTCGGCGACCAGGTCCGTCAGATTCGCTTCCGAATCGCTGGTGTCCAGTTCCCGCAGTATCGACACCATCATGGGGATCATGATCTCGCGCCAGCCTTCACGGATGAGCGAGAGGGTTCCGTCAAAATCGAAGATGGCGAACCGAAAGGCTTGGGGCCGCAGGATCGGTTCGATGGTTTCGATTTCGCGTGTTCCTTCTAGATTGGGCACGGCCGTTCCTTTTGCAATGGATCTCTGTAACGAGCGCCAACCTAATTTCGACGTGAAGTGTCTGTCAAGCGATTAGTCGTTGTAAATAGAGGCTTTGTCATCGACTGTCCGTCCTTTATATTACGATGAATGTGGTCGTAAACGCTCGCCTCGGTACTCCGCCCTGTGCTGGTTTCTGGCCCGAATTCGCAGACGACAGATGAACGACGAAGGACGGCTGATCGCGGAGGTCTCGCGAGACGACGCCACGCTCGCTCTCAGAGCGTTGAGTGACGCTGATGAGGGCTATGAGCTGCTTTACAACAAGGCCGTTTTCCGGTCAACCTATGATAGGGTCGTTTCGCAAGCTTTCGCGGACACGATTCTGGGGCTGATCAAGTCCGGTCGGGGGGTTGATATCCTCTTGGGCGGTCTCGGTCTCGGCCATACCCTCGATACGGTGCTGAAGCACCCGGGCTTGCGCAGCGTCACCGTCGTCGAGCCTGACGAGGCCATTCCAGAGTGGGCCCGGACGCATCTCGGTATGGGAAGCGCGCTGGACGACGAGCGGACACACTTGGTCGTGAGTGGTTTTCCCCAGTTCGTGGACGCCTCACCGGCGAGTTACCACGGCGTGGGGGTGGAGATCGATCTCGGCCCAACCCGGGTGCTCCGGGAGGCCAATCGCAGATCCTACGCGATGTCTACGCTCCGGTCGCTCGCATCCCGTCTCCGTTCCGACGGCGTCTTCGTCGTTCGGGTGGCTGAAGAGGATCGAGCCTATCGGCGTGCCCTCGAGGATACGTTCTCCGAGGTTGGTGTTCGCGCGGTCGACGAAACGAATCAAATCGGAAATTCTGTCAGGGGCGTCTTCTACGTCGCCCGAATGTAGCTGGTTCGCGACAGCCCGTTGAGGCGGGTTCCCCCGAGTCGTTCTATCCCGGGGTGGTGAGGTGGACTTCTGTCCAACGGGGCAGTAGAAAGGAGTCGTAGATGAGCAAGGATTCACTGACGATTACGGATAATCGGACGGGGAAGACCTACGAGGTCCCGATTACATACGGGACATACGAGAGAGACGGCGCCTCGATCCGATCGGCAGACCTGCGCCAGATCAAAGTGCAGGACGAGGATTTCGGGCTTATGGGCTACGACCCTGCCTACCTGAATACAGCATCCTGCAAGAGCTCGGTGACGTATATCGATGGCGACAAGGGTATCCTCCGCTATCGGGGCTACCCGATCGAGCAGCTGGCCGAGAAGAGCACGTATCTCGAGACGGCATACCTCCTGCTGAACGGTGAGCTGCCGTCGAGCAATGAGTTGGAGGAGTGGGAGCAGACGATCGCCAGTCACGGGATGATCCACGAAAGCATTCGGAACTTTCTGGACGGCTTCCGTTGGGGGTCGCACACGATGGGGATGTTGGTGAGTGTCCTGGGCGCGAAGTCGACGTTTTATCCGGATGCCCGGAACATGTCGAGCCAGGAGTTGATGGAGCTCCACATTTCGCGTCTCGTGAGCAAGGTCGCGACGGTGGCCGCCTTCTGTTACCGACACAGCCGTGGTTTGCCTTATATCTACCCTGATGCCTCCCTCGGTTTCGCCGAGAACTTCCTGAACATGCTGTTCAACACACCGAACACGAAGTATGAGCCAAACCCTGCACTCGTGAAGGCGCTCGAGGTGCTATTCATCCTGCACGCGGACCACGAGCAGAACTGTTCCGCCAGCACGATGCGTGGGATCGGAAGCAGCCTGGCGGACCCGTATTCCGCGACAGCAGGTGCGGCTGGGGCGCTGTATGGTCCGTTGCACGGCGGGGCGAACGAGGCCGTACTCGTGATGCTTCAGGAGATCGGAGACGTCAAGAACGTGCCGGAGTATATCGAGCGTGTGAAGCGTCGCGAAGTGCTGCTGCAGGGCTTTGGTCACCGTGTTTACAAGAACTATGACCCGCGGGCGTCGATCATTAAGGAAACGGCCGACGAGGTGTTCGAGGTGACGGGGCGGAATCCCTTGATCGATATTGCCAAGGAGCTGGAGCGGATCGCCCTTGAGGACGACTTCTTCGTGTCCCGTAAGCTGTATCCGAACGTCGACTTCTACTCGGGCATCATCTACCAGGCGATGGGACTGCCGGTGGATATGTATCCGGTGCTGTTCGCGATTCCGCGCACGGCGGGCTGGCTCGCGCAGTGGAAAGAGATGATGAACGACGACGAGCAGAAGATCGCCCGGCCGCGTCAGGTGTATACGGGGTACGATACGCGGGATTACGTAACGATGGGCGATCGGTAGAGGCGAAAATCAAGGAACCACGGAGGACGCGGAAGACACGTAGGGCGCAGCCCGACGATCTTGGTGACCTCGGAGGCAGCGAGGCGTGGGGTTTACTCCACGCCTCGTTCTAGTTCAGGGAGGGTGATATGATCTACGACATGCGGATTTATGACCTGGCGCCAGGAAGCGTGCAGCAATATATGGATGCGGTGCGGGAGGTTGCTTTGCCGATCCGGGAGGATCACGGGGTGAAGCTGGCCGGGTGGTACTCGACGGATATCGGGAAGCTCAGCCGGGTAGTACATATCTGGGCGTATCAGGACTACGCACACTTTGGCGAAGCCAGACAGGCGGTGCGGAATGATCCACGGTGGGCAAACGACTATTTGCCGCGGACGAAGGGGCTGGTGATTCACCAGCAGGATATGATTATGAATGCGTCGGACTTCTGGGAAGAGAAGCTGGCTAACATCCAATGATTAATGTCCAGTGACCCTCCTTCGCCGTGGCTTCGGAGGGCAGGCCAGTGACAACCTGCGTTTCGACTCCGCCCAGCGTGACCTTGGCTTGACAATCATCGTGGAGCCTGTATGATGCGGCTATGGCGAAGCGACACAAGATTGCGAATTGTGCGTGTCTGAACCTGCGAGCAGCAGCACGGTCGATTACACAGTACTATGACCGGGAATTGCGGCGAGTGGGGTTGCGGAGCACGCAGTTCAACCTGCTGGCAGCCGTGCAGAAGGTTGGGCCCGTGTCGATGACGAATCTGGCGGGGGCGCTCGGGATGGATCGGACGACGCTCAACCGGGACCTGAAACCCCTCAGGCGCGACGGTCTGGTGACGATACGTAAGGGTAGAGATCGTCGGGTGCGCCTGATCAGCCTGACGGGGATGGGGCGGGAGAGACTGGAGGCTGCTTACCCGGTATGGCGAGGTCTGCAAGACGAGGTTCACGGCTGCGTGGGGAAGAAACGGTGGAAATCGTTGATGAAGGAACTCTCCCATACCACCAAAGCCGTGCAGAAAGCTTCGTGTTGACACCGTCACACGAATCGTGTCTATTTCAGTTACAATGAGAAAGATCCTGCACATACTGCTCTTGCTGGCCGTCATGATGCCAGCCGCCGTCGCGCTCTGTGTGACGGCCACGTTCGATGCGCCTCCTGCGTGTGCGATGGAGCGACCCGAGTCCTGTTGCTGTGAGACAGAGGTTCAGGTTCCAGTCGCTCCAGACGAGCAGCGTTTCCTCCTTCCTTCAGATCCAGCCCCGCGGTCTCTCGTTCTGAACGAGCACGAGAGCCGGGCGGTTCCTCCGCAACATCAGTCGATCGTGTCACCCCTGTCGGTCAACAGTCACATCCCGTCTGTAACCCCTCGTTTTATTGCCCATCAGTCCTTCCTGATCTGAATCTCAGTTCCTTTCCACCCCGTCCGTAGATCTCCATGGCCGAGGTCGCTGGCGGGTGTTCTTGTGTACGTCCGTGTCATCGCGACGAGTCGCGTCGTCGACGAACGGATGCCTATCAAGGAGCTGAGTCTTGTACCCTACCATCCTGCCATACGTCCTGGCCTGGCTGTCGCTTGTATCCGCCGTCAAGTCTGAACCCGTTACTCTTGAGGCTCTGATCGAAGAGGCCCTCGGGACGAATCCGTCCATCAACGCGGTGGAGAAGCGGGTCGAGACGGCCCGCGCGCGTGTACCCCAAGCCGGTGCACCACCGGATCCCATTTTGCGAATCGACTTTGTGAATCTGCCGGGCGGATCTATCGATTTTGGTCGAACGCCCATGTCGGGCAAGCAGATCAGTTTGAGTCAGTCGTTGCCCTATCCCGGGACGCTGGCCGCCAAAGGAGACGCGGCCCGACAGGGCGTTCTGGCGCTCGAGAGTCAACTGCTCGATGCCCGGGATCACCTTCGTCACCAAGTGAAGGAGACCTATTACGATCTCGTGTTCCACGATCAGTCGATTCGGATTACCCGGGAGAATGTCCGTCTGTTTGAGTTGATTGCCGACAGAGCGCTCTCACGGTATGAGGCGGGGTCTGGACGGCAGCACGACGTCCTTCAGGCTCGCGTCGCACTCTCCCTGCTAAAGAACCGGGTGACCGGGTTCGAGGCCGCCAGACGGGTTGACGAGGTCAAGATGAACGGACTTCTCGGCAGATCGGCGGACACCGGTATCGAGGTCGAGTCGAGCGTCCACGTCCACAGTGTCGCTGTCTCGGCACAGGCGCTTACGCGTGTGGCAGAAAAGGACAGCAAGATTCTACGCGAATTGACTCACCAGTCGAGAGCGTGGACAGCTTGGGAAACAGCTGCAAAGAAGAGCGGCCGCCCCGGGTTCACGCTCAACCTCTCTTACCGACAGCGCCAGTTTGTCGCCGGCGATCCCGTTTCTGGGGACGATTTCTTTAGTGCCGGGTTGGGGATCAACCTTCCCATATTCCGAGGACGAAAGCAGTTGGCGAAGGCGGCGGAAGCCCGAGCGAACGTGGCCTGGCTCGAAGCGCGTATGGTCGAGGAGAGGCGTCGGATCGAGACGGACATTCAACGGATTGTCGTCGAGCTGAGGCTTCACGCGAAAGAGCAGGACCTGTTTACGAACGAGATCCTTCCGCAGACCGAGCAGGCCCTGCGGTCGGCGCGGTCCGCGTATGAGGGTGATCTCGTCAACTTTTCAACTCTACTGAACGCGCAGTCGGCGTGGCTCGAAGCCGAGTTGATGCGGTTTCATCACGGCATCGCTCACGCCAAGCTGCTGGCCGAACTCGAGGCGATCGTCGGGGTCTCTCTCGAAGATCAGACAGGACAGCCCGGCAGAACGGGAGCGCACCCATGACACCCATACGATGGATCATTGCCTCCGCGATTTGCCTGACCGCAGCGGGCATCTGGCTTTTCGCACCGTCCAAGGATCCGCACGCGGGACACGATCACATCGAGGACGTTTCCCATTATACGTGCCCGATGCATCCTTCCGTGAAGCTGCACGATCCTGACGCCCCCTGCCCGATCTGCGGTATGGATCTCACACCGGTACCCAAACAGTCAGGCTCAAGTGTCGAGACCTTCAAGGGGCCCGCCTTTGTGACGCTGAGTGATGATCAACAGCAGCTGATTGGGATCCGGACGGACGTGGTCGCAGTTCGAGAGACCGCGGGGGAGATCCGAACTCAGGGACGGATCACCTATGACGAGCGATCGCTGACGGATGTGAACCTAAAGGTCTCGGGATGGATCCGGGAGCTGTTCGTGAACTACGTCGGCAAGAGAGTCAGACGAGGCGACCAATTGTTCACCCTCTACAGTCCGGATCTGCTGTCGAGCCAGGAGGAGTATCTGCTGGCTTTCCGAGGCCAGAATGATGGAGCTGATTCAGGCTGGAACGAGCGTCTGCTGGCGTCCGCTCGCGAACGTCTTCAGCTGTGGGATATGACCAACGAGCAGATTCACGATCTGGAACAGTCCGGTCAGCCACAGACGGCCGTCACGATCCATTCACCGGCCGACGGGATCGTTATCGACCGGAAGGCGGTGGCGGGTATGCACGTCAATCCGTCCACGCGGCTTTATCGGATCGCCGGTCTCGACACGGTCTGGGTGATGGCGGATGTCTACGAACAGGAGATCCAGCGTGTGCGTGAGGGTCTGGCCGCTCGTGTTCTGGTTCCGGGTGCGGGCCAGGTCGAGGGACGGATCGACTACGTCTACCCCTACCTGGATCCGTCGACGCGAACGGGGACTGTCCGGATCCTAGTCGCCAACCCGGAGGACAAACTCAAGCCGGACACGTTTGTGGATGTCCTGATCAACGTCGAGAGGAGTCGGGCCCTGATCGTTCCTGAGTCCGCGGTTATGCTCTCCGGACGACGCCGAATCGCGTTTCTGGCGATTGGTGAGGGACGATTTCAGCCGACGGAAGTGCGACTCGGACGTCGATACGAGACGGGCTACGAGGTGATCGATGGACTGCAGGCAGGTGACGTCGTGGTAACCTTCGCAAATTTCCTCCTGGACTCGGAGAGCAAACTCCGGAATGTCGAGACTACCATGCTCGAGTCGACCGGGCCATGATCGAACGACTGATCGAATACAGCGCCCGTAACCGGCTCCTCGTGATCATGGTCGTGGTGTTCGCGTCCGCGTGGGGCGCCTGGAGCGCGGCGAACGTCCCGCTGGATGCAATCCCGGATCTCTCGGATGTTCAGGTGATCGTGTTTACGGAGTGGCCCGGTCGAAGTCCGGATCTCGTTGAAGACCAGATCACGTATCCCGTGATCACGACGATGTTGTCAGCGCCGAACGTCAAGTTCGTGAGGGGACAGTCCTTCTTCGGGCTCTCGTTCGTCTACGTGATCTTCGACGACGGTAGGGATATGTATTGGGCACGGAGTCGCGTGCTCGAATATCTGAACGAAGTTTCCGGTCAGTTGCCGGAGGGCGTATCGCCGGCGCTGGGCCCCGATGCGACGGGGGTCGGGTGGGTCTACCAGTACGCGCTGGTGGATACGAGTGGGCGGAACAGCCTGGCGGATCTGCGCAGTTTTCAGGACTGGTCTCTGAAGTTCTGGCTCGAGAGCGTCCCGGGTGTGGCGGAGGTGGCTTCGATCGGTGGACACGTCAAGCAGTATCAGGTGAACGTGGATCCGAATCGGTTGCTCGCGTACGACATTCCGCTTCCCCGGATCGTGCAGGCCATCCGGTCGAGCAACAACGACGTGGGTGGACGGGTGATCGAGGTGGCTGGCACGGAACACATGATCCGTGGTCGTGGGCATGTAGCCGCGATCAGTGACCTCGAGACGATCGCACTCGGATCCAATGAGGAGGGGACGCCCGTCTACCTTCGTGACGTGGCAACTGTCGAAATCGGGCCGGATATGCGGCGGGGTGTCGCGGAATTGGACGGGCTGGGGGAGACCGTCGGCGGGATCGTGGTGATGCGGTATGGTGAGAACGCACTGAGCGTGATCGAGCGCGTCAAGCAGCGGCTGCACGAGGTGGAGCCATCGCTGCCACTAGGTGTCGACGTGGTGACGGTCTACGATCGGTCGGATCTGATCGAGCGGGCGATCGACATCCTGAAGCGCGAACTGACCCAGGAGATGGTGATTGTCGCGATCGTGATCGTCGTCTTCCTGCTGCATATCCGGAGCGCGATCATCCCGATCGTGACGTTGCCGATCGCGGTCCTCCTCTCGTTCATCCCGATGAACTATCTCGGGCTGACATCGAACATCATGTCGCTCGGTGGGATCGCGATTGCGATCGGAGCGATGGTGGATGCTGCGGTGGTGCTGGTTGAGAACGCGCACAAGCATCTGGAAAGGGAGGGGGAGGACGTCCGGTCACGGGAGGGCATCGATATCATTATCCGGTCCGCGAAGGAAGTGGGCAGACCGATTTTTTATTCGCTTCTGATTATTGCAGTGTCCTTCGCCCCGGTGTTTACACTCGAGGCGCAGGAAGGCCGGCTGTTCAAGCCGCTCGCGTTTACGAAGAACTTCGCGATGTTCTTTGCGGCCGTGTTGGCTGTGACCCTGGCGCCGGCGCTGATGACGCTGCTGATCAAGGGTCGAATCTACTCGGAGTCGAAGCATCCTGTCAGCCGTGCCCTGATCTGGCTCTACGAACCGATCATCCGGGTGGTCCTTCGCTTCCGAAAGTCGGTTATCCTGGCGACAGTGGTCATCCTGGGGCTGACCGTGCCGGCTTATCTGCAGCTGGGGTCCGAGTTCATGCCTCCTCTACAGGAGGGTAGCATCCTCTACATGCCGACTGCCGTGCCCGGTATGTCGGTAACGGAGGCCAAACGCGTGCTTCACACGCAGGACAAGCTGATCAAGCAATTCCCGGAGGTCGACCGCGTGTTCGGGAAGGTCGGTCGGGCACGCACGGCGACGGATCCGGCGCCTCTTTCCATGGTCGAGACGACGATCACGCTGAAGCCAGAGTCGGAGTGGCGTCCCGGAATGACTTGGGACAAGCTGATCGCCGAACTGGACGCCACGGTGAACGTTCCCGGGATGCCGAACATCTGGTGGATGCCGATTCAGACGCGGACGGAGATGCTGGCGACGGGTATCCGTAGCCCGATCGGCATCAAAGTTTTCGGGCCCGATCTCGAGACGATCGAAGAGGTCGCCATACGGATCGAACAGGTCGTGAAAGACGTTCCTGGAACTCGGAGCGTGTTTGCGGAGCGCGTGACTGGAGGAAACTACATCGACTTCAAGGTCGACCGTGAGGCGATCGCGCGCTACGGACTGACGGTCGATCAGGTTGAGATGGTGATTCAGACGGCGATCGGTGGTATGAACGTCTCCCAGACGGTCGAAGGGCGCGAGCGCTACCCGATCAACGTGCGGTATGCGCGTGAACTGCGTGACAATCTGGAAGATCTGAGCCGTGTGCTGGTTCCGACGCCTTCGGGCGCGCAGATCCCAATCGGTCAGCTGGCGAAAATCGAGACCGTGGCGGGACCACCGATGATTCGCGACGAGAGCGCCCAGCTGGTCGGATTTGTGTTCGTGGATCTCGGAGACCGATCCCTCGGGGAATATGTCGCGGAGGCGAAGCAGGTTGTTCGCGATGGCGTAGATGTGCCGCCAGGGTACCGGATCGCGTGGGGCGGCCAGTTCGAGTATATGGAGCGGGCCAAGGAGAAGCTGACGATTGTGATTCCGGTGACGCTGGCGATCGTTTTCATTCTCCTTTACATGAACTTCGGATCGATCGGGGACACGCTGGTCGTGATGCTCTCCGTGCCGTTCTCCCTGGTCGGAAGCGTCTGGCTGCTCTGGGCCCTGGACTACAACCTCTCCGTCGCCGTGTGGGTCGGGGTGATCGCACTGGTTGGCGTGGCGGCTGAGACCGGGGTGGTGATGCTGGTCTACCTGAATCAAGCGTGGAAACAACGACTCGACAGCGGACGGAAGGGGCTGAACGATCTGTATGAGGCCGTAGTGGAAGGGGCGGTGCAGCGCGTGCGGCCCAAGATTATGACTGTGGGGACGACGATGCTTGGCCTGCTTCCGATCATGCTTGGATCAGGGGCAGGCTCAGATGTGATGAAGCGCATTGCGGCGCCGATGGTTGGTGGATTGGCCACGTCTACGGTATTGACGTTGGTGATCGTGCCCGTGATCTATTACCTGTGGAAACGAACTGAGTGCGATGATGTGAAGGTTTGAACAAGAGGATCTGATGGATGGAGTGCCACGCCGGAGCCTTCGGCGGAGGCGGGAAGGGTGAAGCTATATGTTCTGGTCAAAGAAGGTAAAGCTGGAAATCCGCGGGATGTCGTGTGGGCACTGTGAGGCAACCGTCGAGGAGGGACTGTCGACGCTCACGGAGGTAGCGAAGGTGAAAGCGGATCATCAGTTGGATCAGGTGACCATTCGCTACAAGGGTGAATGCCCGAGCATCGAAGCTGTCCGGAGTAAAGTCAACGAGTTGGGATTCGAAGCGGCGAACTCGTGGGCGTAGAGTCGTGAGTTGGAGGCACCCGTGAATCGGCAGAAAAGGCTCACAACGGTCGCGCTTCTCTCGCTTGCGACAGGGGTGTTCTCGAGCCCAACGCTACCCTCTGAAGCGAACGGCTCCGTCGGCGGATATGTCGGGCTTGGCGAAGCAGGTGTGCAGTCCGTCGTCTATCTCGAGGGTGACGGACTTGCCACGGTCGGGAACGATACCATCCTCATTGACCAGATCGAGCGGATCTACACGCCCCATTTGACGACCATCCCCAAGGGAACGACCATCGAATTCCTGAACAGCGATCCGTTCCTTCACAATGTCTACTGTTTCTCGGATAACGTTGGGGCGGGGATCTTCAACTACGCGATGCCACACTTTGTCAGGCGGGGGAAGTTCTACACGTTCGAGGAGCCCGGCATCTATGTCCTCCTCTGCAACGTCCATCCCAAGATGGAAGCGTTTATCGTCGTTACACCGACGCCGTACGCGGCCACGACCGATCTGGAGACAGGTGAATACCGTATCGACGGCATCCCTCCGGGCAGGTATCGCGCTCACGTCTGGAAGGAGAGAATGAGCCGAGAGATCCTCGATGTTGCGACGAAGGATCTCGAGGTCGAGTCCGGGCGACACTCGCGCCTGAACTTCCAGCCGATCGAGTCCGTCGCCGGAGACTGACGCACACTACGGCGTGGGTGCGTCCTGCCGGATCAGCCCTTCCTGCTTGAGTTCCGCCCACATATCGGATGGAATGTCGCGCACGACGTGTTCGGCGTTCGACCTGGCGTGTTCCGGCACGAGTGCGCCAGGGATGATCGCGTTCACGACTGGATGAAGCAGCGGGAATTGTAGCGCCGCGGCGATCAGAGGCACACCGTGTCGTTCGCAGATCGCCTCGATCTTCGAGGTCTTGTCCAGGATTTCCGGCGAGGCCACATCGTACTTGTAGTAGGCTCCCTCCACCGCTCCTGTCGCCAGGATCCCGGAAGAGAAGGGCGCACCGACGATGACGCCAACCCCGTTCTCTTCACAGAGCGGGAATTCCGTGTCCAGCGTCTCCTGATCCAGCAACGTATACGGCATCGCCACGATGCAGCAGTCCAGGTTTACATACTCCGCAAATCTCGGGATCATCCCGAGTTCGTTGATCCCTGCCCCGATCCCGCGTATCGCTCCGCTTGACTTCAACTCCTCAAGTGCTCGCCAGCCACTCGTGAACAACTGATTCAACCACGCCCTTACACGGGTCTCCGTTTCGTTAAACCAGATATCCAGGTCGTGGATCATCAGGAGATCGACCCGGTGTACGCCCAGCCGGTGCAGGCTCTGCTCGAACGATCGCATGACGCCGTCGTAGCTGTAGTCGTAGTAGAAGTCGAAGGGGAGGGGGTGATTCCAGTACTGGGACGTGAAATCGTCTCCCTTAGCAGGCGTCAGGACGCGGCCGACCTTTGTCGACAGGGCGAACTCATCTCGCGGCTGATCCTGGAGGAAGTGACCGACGCGGTGCTCGCTCTTCCCGTGACCATAGAAGGGAGCTGTGTCGTAGTAGCGGATGCCGGCCTCCCAGGCGGCTTCCAGCGTGTCCGTCGCCTGGCGACCGGTAACACGGTTGAAGAGTTCGCCCAGGGGGGCCGCTCCGAAGCCGAGTTGAGTGACCTGTACGCCGGTGTTTCCGATTTCCGATGTGGGCAGCATAGCCGCGCTCCTGTTGAGTTGATTGGTCAGTAGAATTGGGCTGAGCGCGGCCAGTGTCAAATGACAAGTGACAAATGACAAAAGCTCTGGGTGGCCCTGTCCGTTCCGGTTGGGCGAGGTCGACAGTGGAGCTATTTTGTCGGCGCGGGGCGAGATACGGCCCGGAAGGAACATTCAAACCAGGAGCAGCAGATGAAGCGCAACATTATTCGAGAGAAACTGGACGCCGGCGAACCGACGATCGGGACGCGAATCCACTCGCACTGGCCGGCAATCGTCGAGGCGATCGGACATACGGGTCTCTACGATTACGTTGAATATGTCGGCGAATATGGTACGTTCGACATGCACGATCTGGACAACCTGGCTCGCGCCGCAGAGCTGTACGATATGGGGATGATGTTCAAGATCGACAAGAGCCACCAGCACTACCTGGCTCAGCGAGCGCTTGGGTCCGGATTCGGGAGCATCCTGTTTACGGACTGTCGTACGGCTGAGGACGCAACCGAGTGCGTGCGGATCACACGGCCGGATACGCCTGAAGACGGCGGGCTCTACAGCGTCTACACGCGTCGGAACACGTACATGGGATACGGTGGCGGGACGGATTACGTCGAGGCGATGCGGAATACGGTCGTAAACCTGATGATCGAGAAGAAAGAGGCGGTCGAGAATCTCGAGGAGATTCTGTCCGTCAAAGGCGTCGACATGATCCAGTGGGGTCCGTCCGACTACTCAATGAGCGTCGGGAAAGCGGGTCAGCGGAACGATCCGGCCATTGCGGATGCGAAGAAGGAAGTGTTCAAGACCGCGCTGTCCATGGGCGTCCACCCGAGAGCAGAGATCGGCACCCCGGATGATGCGAAAGAGTATCTGGATATGGGCGTGAAGCACTTCAACATGGGAGTGGATATCTCGGTGCTGCACGGGTGGTGGAAGAGCAATGGGGAAGAGCTGCGGAAGGCCGTAGAGGCTAGTTAGTGACCGGTGACCAATGAAAAATGACCAAAGAAAATCAGGTCAGGAGAGGCGATGTATATAGGGACGCAGGGCAGGTTCGATGATGATGAGCAGCTGAAGGTGCTGGCTCAGCTTGGGGTGAACAACGTCGATCATACACCGTCGGAGCCGTGGACGGAGTGGTCGACGGAAATGATCGTGAAGTTGCGGGAGCGGTTCGATCAGTACGGGATCGATCTGGAGATGATGCATATCCCGTTGAGAGGGCGGCCGGCGGTGAATGAGGACCCCTCGCGTGAGGGGCAGCCGAATTCTGCCGGCGTGATCTTCATGGGGGAGAGTGAGGAACGGGAGCGTCAGCTGGATCAGGCGTGTGAAGTGATCCGCATGGCGGGCGAAGCCGGGCTCCGTGGATTGAATTATAACATCACGATCCTGGGCCATCTCAGGACGCCCTCCGAGACGGGCCGGGGCGGCGCAACGCTGTCGACGTTCAACTTCGAAAAGCTCAATCAGGACGTCGAAGATTTCCCGGGTGCTGCCGGCGAAGAGGAAATGTGGGAGCGGATCGAATACTGGTTGAAGCGCGTGATTCCTGTCGCGGAGGAATACAAGGTCCAGATGGCGTGTCACCCGTCGGATCCGGGGATCGGCAACGGTAAGACGTATCGGGGTGTGGCGCGTCCCCTCGGGATGCCGGACGGGTTCAAGAAGTTTATCGAGGTGGTGGACAGCCCGTACAACGGGCTGAACTTCTGCCAGGGCTGCATGTCCGAGGCGCTGGAGAATCCGGCGGAGGAGATCTTCGACGTGATCCGGTATTTCGGTGAGCGGAAGAAGATCTTCAACGTCCATTTCCGGAACATCAAGGGTGGGCTGAACAACTTTGTCGAGGTGATGCCCGACGAGGGAGACATCGACATGATCAAGGCGCTCGCGGTGTATAAGGAGGTCGGGTACGAGTATATGATCATGCCCGATCACGTACCGAAGATGGCGGGGCCGGCGGCGCGGGAGGTTGGGTTCGCGTATACCTACGGGTATATCCACGCGGCGATGCAAGCCGTACAGGCCTGAACCACAAAGACACGAAGGCACGAAGAAACTGAGGATGCTTGGCCGACTGAACATTATGCTGGGGCTCTGGTTGACTGGGGTGACACCTGGCATCGTAGCGGCGTCGCCTGGTGAGGTGACTCGTGTAGCGGGTGAGTTGGCCTACGTCAGCGGGCTGAATGGGTCGGCGCCGCTCTGGTCAACGCTGGAGGTCAGCGCGGGGAACGGTCAGGGGGCTGGGCTGGAAGTGATCAAGCAGTTGCCCGACCTGCTGGTGACCCGGGTCATGAAGACCGGGACGGGGATCACGGCAGGCGATCAGGTGGTGGTCAGGGAGAAGGGGAGCGAGCAGTCGTTGTTGCGGTCACGTCGGATCGCGCACGCCACACGGGTGGCCCAAGGCCCCGTCGTGAACGGGCGTCTGGACGACGATGCGTGGGCGCACGCGAAGCCGATTCGCGGGTTCGTGCAGCGGGATCCGAACTACTGGCTGCCGTCTTCAGAAGAGACGGTGGCGCTGATCGTGTATGACGACAAGAGCCTCTATTTCGGGTTCGAGTGTCGGTTGCCGAATGAGGATGGCGTCGTGGCGAACAACATGCGTCGCGACTCCGATATCTTTGGCGACGACAACATCCAGATTATGCTGGACACGTACAACGATCGGCAGAACGGCTTCTTCTTCTTTATCAACGCCCTCGGCGCGCAGAGCGACGTGATGCTGTCGAACGAAGGGCGGTCGTACAACTTCGACTGGGACTGCAACTGGACGTCCAGAGCACACGTCTATCCTGATCGATGGACGGTGGAGGTCGAGATTCCGTTCAGCCAGCTTCGGTTCAAAGAAGCTGACGAGATGATTTGGGGCATCAACCTGGCTCGCTTCAACGCGCGTAAGAACGAGTCGTCGCAGTTGGTGGTCGGGAACCAGAGTTCTTCACCGACCGAGCGGTATCGGATGTCCGACATCGGGGAACTCAGGGGCCTCGGCAGGATCAAGGCCAAGCGTCCGATCCAGGTCAAGCCCTATGTCCTCCCAGGAACGACGATCGACTACCTGGAATTGGATCCCGAAGAAGATCCCTCATTTGAGGCAGGTGTCGACCTGCGGTATGGCGTCACCTCTAACCTGTCGCTCGATGTCTCCTACAATACCGACTTTGCCCAGGTCGAAGGAGACCAGGAACAGACGAACCTGACCCAGTTCCGCCTGTTCTTCCCCGAGAAGCGCGAATTTTTCCTCGAAGGCGCCAATCTGTTCGAGTTCGGTGAGCAGGCGCGTAGAACAGGAAGCGGTACCCGGCCCCCAACGTTGCTGTTTTACTCTAGGCGGATCGGGTTGGAAGCGGGACGTAAGATTCCGATCATCCTCGGAACCAAGTTCGCAGGCAAAGAAGGTCGTACGAGCGTTGGTGCGCTGAACGTCGTGACGGATGATATTTCGTTTGTGGATGATGGCGACACAACCCGCGTCGAAAAGACCAATTATTCTGTTCTGAGCCTTCGGCGCGACATATTCTCGAAGTCGAATGTCGGACTGATGGTCGTGAACAAGCAGATCGATGATCCTGCGCTGGGATGGGATCAATACAATCGCGCAGCCGGGATCGATTTCAATTACTCTCCGACGAGGAACCTCAATTTCCAGGCCTTTACGTCCGCGACGTGGGATTCAGAGGTCGACGATACGGATGCTGCTCATTTCGCGATGATGAACTTCCGCGGAACGAAGTACTGGCTGCGCACGAAATATCTGGAGGTGGAGGACAACTTCGACCCAGCAGTGGGTTTTGTGAATCGTCGCAAGGGACTTGAAGGATTCAGACGGTACGACCTGTATGCTCGTTGGAGACCGAAGCCAGACATCGGCAGCGTCCGGTATATGTCGATCGGTCCCGAAGCGCAGGTGATCACCGACAGAGACAACAACGTGAAGTACTGGACAGCCGAATTGTCCTGGTTCACCTCGTTCAACACGGGCGACTTCTTGAGCATGCAGGCCGTCCGTACTCATGACGTCGTGGACGAAGCGTTCAGCCCCTCAGATCGACGTGACGACATCGTGATCCCGGCAGGAGACTACACGTTCACATCGATCAGCACCGGCAACCGTCCCAGCCGAGCCAGAAAGCTCCGACCTGAGTTCGGTTTCGAGGTGGGAACGTACTATACCGGCAGACGATACACCTTCGACACAGAGCTCGTTTACCTCCCGTCCGGCCGACTGAGTTATGAGATGATCTACGAGGGCAACTGGCTTCGTTTGCCCCAGGGCAACGCAACGATTCACACTGTGACGAGCAGGGCTCTTTATTCATTCTCAACCGATTTCTTCGTGAAACTCTTTGTGCAGTGGAACAACGACAAGGAGACGTTCAGCACGAACTTCCTGCTCAATTACCGGTACCGGCCTGGGAGTGACATCTTCTTCGTGTTCGACTCCGGATTCGACACGTTCGATGGGTTGAGTCGACGGAATCGGTCAATGCTGTTGAAGTGGTCCTATCTGATGAACCTGTAAACCATGAACCACAAAGACACAAAGACACGAAGGATCCTGGGGACGGTAGGTGCCATCGTCCTGGCGCTGTCGTTTCAGGTCGGGCGATCTGCGGCTCAACCGTATTTGGGGAATGGGATCAAGATCGGGGAGGTGTCGGCGACGACCGCGAAGGTGTGGGTGCGGTTGACGGCTACACCTGATCGGAATCGGGATGGGATTCCGTGGGGGACGGGTGATGTACCGCATCGGCCGGGGAATCCGAACAGTCCTGACCGGAAGAAGATGGAGACCACGACAAGCGATGACCCCTACTTCCGGCAGGTTCCGGCGGGGAAGACGCTTTGGGACATGGCGGACGGCGTTCAGGGAGCACCAGGTTTTGTGCGGCTCACGTGTGGTTCAGAAGACGAAGGAGAGCAGCAGGCCGGATGGGTTCAGGTCAATCCGGACGAGGACTTCACCACTCAATTCGATCTGTTTGGTCTGAAGCCGGGGACTCGATACAGTCTGGCGGTCGAAGCCTCGGGAACGCCAGAGAGTGATATCTCAGCGCTTTTGGAGTCATCGTTCCGGACGGCGCCTGCGCCAGAGGAGGCAAGTCGAGTCTCCTTCACCGTCGTGACGGGCTCGCGGTGGAAGACGATGGATCATCCGGATGGACACAACATCTACGTACACATGCGGGCGCTCAAGCCGAGCTTCTTTGTGCATACCGGAGACATCGTCTACTACGATCACCTGCATCCGTATGCGACGCATATCGATCTGGCCCGGTTCAGATGGACGCGCATGTATTCGCTGCCTCGTATCGTCGCTTTCCACAACGAGATCCCCAGCTACTTCATCCGTGACGATCACGATACCTGGCAGAACGACTGCTGGCCCGGGATGACGCCGTTTATGGGGAACTTCACGCTGGAGGAAGGGCAGTCGGTCTTCGCCGAGCAGACACCCGTGGTCGGGAAGACATACCGAACCTTCCGGTGGGGTAAAGACCTACAGGTCTGGATGACCGAGGGCAGGGACTACCGCAGCCCGAATACGATGCCCGATGGCCCGGATAAGACGATCTGGGGTGCGGAACAGATGGCCTGGTTCAAGCGAACGGTGCTGGAATCCGACGCGACGTACCGGATGCTGATCAGCCCATCGCCGATCGTCGGACCAGATCACAAGGGGAAGCTCGACAACCACTCGAATAAGAACTTCACGTATGAAGGTGATCTGATCCGCACGTTCATGGCGGAGCAGAACATGATTGTCGTGTGTGGGGACCGTCACTGGCAGTATACGTCGGAGGATACGAGGACGGGGCTGCCCGAGTATTCGTGCGGCCCGACCACCGATCGACACGCGACGATGGTGGACAACGAAGATCTCAGTATGATCAAGTATGTGGCCGCGATCGGCGGGTTCTTGTCGGTGACGGTGGAGCGGGTGGATGGGACGCCGAGGGCGGTGTTCAGGCATCACGATGTGAATGGGAAGGTTGTGAACGAAGAGGTGCGGGTGGCGGAGTAGGAAGATAGAGGACCCGATTGAACGGCCCTCACCCGGATTGACGTCGCGAAACTGCGGGCGACGACAATCCGCCCTCTCCCGCTAGCAGGAGAGGGGGTGCTTGCGAACGGCGAACTATACAGTTGAGGACGTTATGGTGGCGATTGGTGAAGACCTGGAGATGATGCAGTATCTGTTCGATCTCCACGGGTATCTGGTGATCGAGGATGCACTCAGTGCGGATGAAGTAGCCGTGCTGAACGGGCTGCTGGATGAGAATGAGTTGCCCGCGAAGGGGAGCAAGAATCGCTTTGGGAGCGCTCCTGATGGGCCCGGGTTTCTGCAGTGGGGGAAGCCGTTCTGCGATCTGCTCGATCATCCCAGCATCATGCCCGCTCTCAGGTTCAGGCTGGGGGATTGCTTCCGGCTCGATCGACTCTACGGGATGTGCATGTCCAAAGGGATGCGGCGAGGCGGATTGCACTCGGACTACGGGGCTTCCTCTCCGATCGCGGGCGCGCCATACGGTGAGCGGTATCGACCGCCTGAATGGGAGATGGTTCAGGGGTTCGTGGTCGTCGCGTGGAGTTTAACGGATGCGGGACCGGGGATCGGCGGGTTCTGCTGCATACCGGGGAGTCACAAGACGGAGTATCGCCTGCCCCGGTCGATCCAGGAGATTGGAGAGGATTCGCCGCTGGTGGTGACGCCAGAGGCACCAGCGGGGTCGGTAATCCTGTTTACGGAAGCGCTCACGCACGGGACCGGCGACTGGAAGGCCGACCATCAGCGACGGTCACTCCTTTACAAGTACTGTCTATCCCAGATGGCGTGGACGGCCCGTCGGGTGAGCGCACCGGAAGGGATCGAGCTGACAGGGCGTCAGGAGATCCTGCTGCGTGATCCTGGTGATCCGCATCGGTATTTCCCGTCACTGTTTGATGATGATGTGACGGTCTACCGTGGAACCACTGTGAATCAACGGAAACCAAGAGGATAATCGGGATGAGTGAGAAAGTTGCAATCGTAACGGGCGCAGGATCGGGGATCGGCAAGCTGTCCGCATTGGCGTTGGCGAAAGACGGCTGGACGGTCGTCTGCGCGGGCCGTCGCCCGGATCCATTGAACGAGGTGGTGTCCGAGATCGAGTCAGGGGGCGCGAAAGGTCTTGCCGTTCCGACAGACGTGAGTGATCCGGCCTCGGTCGAGGCGCTGTTCGGGGAAACGGTGGACGCGTACGGCCGTGTGGATTTCCTGTTCAACAACGCTGGCGTTGGGTCTCCGCGGGCGTTGCTCGAGGATCTCACGGACGAGCAGTGGAATACCGTCGTGAGCATCAACCTGACCGGGTCGTTCCTCTGCACCCGGGAAGCCTTCAAGGTGATGAAGGATCAGGATCCGCGTGGCGGCCGGATCGTCAACAACGGATCAGTATCCGCGCACGTTCCACGCGTGAACTCCGCACCCTACACGGCGACGAAGCACGCGATCACGGGGCTGACCAAGTCGTCCTCGTTGGATGGACGTAAGTATGACATCGCCGTTGGGCAGATCGACATCGGGAATGCGCGTGTCGAGCGAACGGAGCGGACGTCTCAGGGGATGCCGCAAGCGTGGGGAACGACCGAACCAGAGGCGCAGATGCATACGCAGAACGTGGCGGATGCGATCGTGCACATGGCGAGTCTACCGCTCGAGGCGAACATTCAGTTCATGACGATCATGGCGACGAAGATGCCCTACATCGGACGAGGATAAGGCAGCACCCCTCGACTCCGCTCGGGGTAAACTCCGACACAAAGACACGAAGAAAACCGAATCGTAGGAGCCGGCTCCGGCGGCGATCCGGAGGAAAGTGCTATGGAACGACCACAAGCCCTGACGAACGAACAGATCGATACCTATCACAGGGACGGATATCTGATCCTACGCGACGTGCTGTCCTCTGAGGAGGCGGAATCGTATCGGGAACTGATTGTACGGGAGACGCCGCGGTTGGGGTATCCGCCGAAGCTCACGTATCCGGATCCGGGGAAGTATACGATCAGTGGGAACTCGATTGCTGAGCCCGGGTTTGCGTCGATTGCGGAGCATCCGACGGTGGTGGATGCGGTCGAGGATCTGCTGAGAGAACCGGCGCATTTGACGGCATATGTGGCGTATCTGCGGTCCAGTGGAGACAAGGGGTCGGGGGCGCACAGCGACTACAAGCGCTGGCGGCCGGTGGGATCTTCGATGAACTGGCTGTTTACGATCATTCCGCTGACCGACTTCAACGACGACTATGGTCCGCTGCTCGTGTCGCCCGGGTCTCACCTGCTGTCGGATGTGATCGATCGGGAGGCACGGATCTGGGATGTGCCTCGGCCGGATGCGAAGCAGCTCGCTGACTTTATCGATCCTGAATTGAAGGCGGGGGATGTGTTGTTGATGCACGGTCACACGTGGCACAAGGCACCTGCCGGAACGACCTCCGAGGATCGCTGTGGGTTCTTCAACAAGTATTGCGGTGTCAGTGCGCCGCCAGCAGCGGGGTATTATCCATATACTCAGGCAGCCGTCGACAGCATGAGTGACCCGTACCGGCGGCTGATTCCGTTCCAGAGCGGGAAGCCGCTAGAGACCACCCGATTACTGCTGGAGGATGGTGAGAACGGGGATTCGCGATTCCTGGTGCTGAAGGACCCCAGCGGGCGGCCTCAGCTACCTGGCGGAGAAGGGTGGGAAGAGACGGAGGACGTCGGCTGGGACGTTGGGGCAAGGGTCGGGTCCGTTCAGGAGTTGGTCAAACAGCAGACGGGTGCCGAGCTGTCCTGGGCAAGCTACGTGGGTGATCTGGACGCCGACAACGGACAGTGTCGTTACTATGGCTACGTCGATCCGTCGTTCGACTCCTCCACGGTGACCGCGGAGCAGGTGGAATGGCTTTCGATGGACGAGCTGATCTCTTCACTGGGCGAGTCAGATCCGATCTACCAAATCGCGAGCAAGTGGAAGCAACCGGATGTCGTGAGAGGGAAGGGGAAGGCCATCCATCAGCGGAAACAACAGTTCGAATAGCCCTCGACGATTGGGCATCGGGACAACCTACCGGGATCCTGTCCATCGGCACGTCGATGCCGCTAGTGGGCGCGAGATCACCCAACTGACCGACTATCGCGGTCATTCCTTCCAGTTCTACTTCACACATCCCTGCTGGCTCGACTCTGGCGCGTTCCTGTTCACATCCGATCGGGCCAATCACCGGGACCTCTTCCGTCGGGACCCCGGTGGCTCAGTAAGTCAGTTGACGGATTCCTCGCGAAAGCCTATACGTGCCGCCTGTCTGTCTCCCGAGACTGAAAAAGTGTACTTCTGGTCGGGCATACAGCTTTGCGAGCTGAACCTTGGTACCCTGACCAGCCGAGTCCTATGTGAGGTGCCGAAGCCGATGCGTGGCGAACGCCCGTCCGTAGCAGCCGGCGGCCAAGCTCTCTATGTCCAGCTCTACGAAGCCCATCCAGCGGATCTGACGACGAGGTATGGTCCTCCAACAGATGGTGGATCTCGTTCGCGCTTTGATCGACAGCCATTGTCTCAGATTGTCCGTATCGAGCTCGATTCGGGTGACGTAGAGGTACTCCACGAGGACCATCGGTATATCTCGCACGTGAATGCATCACCGACACGGCCCAACCTGGTGACATTCTGCCACGAAGGTCCGTGGGAGCTCGTTGATCAACGAATCTGGTGTGTGGACACAAACACGAAGTCGGTTACACCGATCAGACCCCAGAATGGCGAGTTCTCGGTTGTTGCAGAGCACTGGCTCTCCGATGGCGAGCGAATCGGGTTTCGCAGCCACAAGCGCTCAGCGGGCGACACACGCTTCGGATACATCCGGTATGACAACGTCGAGCACGTCGAGGCAGAGCTGGGTGCCTATAGTCGACATTTTCACTCACACGACGGCAGTCTTGTCGTGGGCGACGGGTCGCCGATCTATCCACTGCCTAGCGTGGCGAAGCCATCAGTCACCTGGCCCTATATCCTCCTGTACCCGTGGGAGGGAGACCGGTATGGGGATCCCCGTATCCTTGCTGAACACGGGAGTTCGTTCAATGGCGATCACGCACACTGTCATCCGCGGTTCACGCTGGATGGACAGCAGGTTATGTATACGTCCGACACGTCGGGCTATGCGAACATATACCTCGTAGATGTGGGCGACCTAGACGAACTGCCTGTATTGAGGATCGAAGATTGAGGACTGGGGATTGAAAACCGGAAACCGAAACGTCATTCTGATCCTCTCCGACCAGCTGCGGGCCGATTGTGTGGGATGCTACGGCAACGATCTCATTCAGACGCCGCACATCGATGCGCTTGCATCGGGGGGCGTTCGGTTCGGGAACACGTTTGCGCAGCACCCCCAGTGTGCACCGAGTCGCGCCGCGCTGATGACAGGTCGGTATCCTCACGTGAACGGAGCCGTTTCGAATCACACGGCCATGGGGGAGAATGAGGTTACGCTGGGCGAATACTTCAGGGCCGAGGGATACCGAAGTATCGGAGTGGGGAAGCTTCATCTGTTCCAGCAGAAGGAGCTGGCTTCATTCGACGAGACGATGATATCGGGGGGACAGCAGTCGGATGCGACCTCGCCGGAGTTCCTGCACGAAGACTACAAGTCCTGGCTGAAAGCGAACGGATACTGGGAATCGGCCGAAGCGGCGTACGCAATCCACGAGACGGAAGAATACTGGGACAATTTCCAGGCGAACGTGAATCCGATTCCGGCGGAAGCCTTCATTGATTCGTGGGTTGGGGACCGAGCTGTCGACGCGATTCAGTCGAGCTCCAGTGACCACCCGTTCTTCCTGTTTGTCGGGCTTCCGAATCCACACATGCCGTTCGACTGTCCGGAGCCGTATGCGTCGATGTATGACCCGGCGGATATGCCGGTACCGACGACGTTCGAGATGTCACTAGAGGACAAGCCGCCGATTCAGGCTGCCTTCAAGCGAGGCGGGCGACGGGTCAACTATGAAGAGATGGACGAGGCGAAGCTGCGGCAGGCGATGGCGTACTACTATGGCGCGGTGACGCTTGTGGATGATCAGGTCGGGAAGATCGTAGCGGCGGTGCGAGATCAGGGCATCCAGGACGAGACGGTGATTGCTTTCTGTTCGGATCACGGTGAATTGCTCGGACACTACGGGATGTTGACGAAGAGCATCGACGAGTATCCGATCTTGTATGACGTGGGGTTACGCGTACCGATGGTGATCGGCGGGGCTGATGTAGCGACGTCAGTGGTCCAAGACCCCGTCGAGCTGATCGATCTGTGTCCGACGCTGCTAGCTGCGGCTGGTGTGGATGTGGCACCGGAAATCCAAGGGTTGGACCTGAGCGATACGTTTGCCGGGGGCCGTCCGGATTACAGGTCGTCCGTGTTCGCGGAGAGCGGGGCGGTGAAGATGATTCGGAGCGAGCGATACAAGCTCGTCCACTATCCCGGTCAGACCTACGGTGAGCTATACGATATCGCCAGCGATCCTGAAGAGACGAGGAATCTATACGGGGATCCTTCTTTCGCGGATCTGCAAGGCGAGATGACCGCCGCGCTTCTCGATCGGCTGATCCATGCGGAGGGTGCGTGGCATGGGGAGTCGAAGCGAGGGGAGGCGTATTGGCGGTATCTGTATTCGAAGGCGTTCGAGTAGGTGTCTACGATTTAGTTCAAGAAGCCACTTGCACCGCAAGCCCTCACCCGACTGAGCCTCGCCGAAAAGGCGGGGCGAGCCACAGTCCCCCTCTCCCGCTAGCAGGAGAGGGGATGCTTGTTTACAGTGCCGCTAGCCTAGGTCGTAGATCCTTCCCAGGTTTCCTCCGAAGATCAGTTCTTCAGCTTCTGCTCCCATATTCAGGCGCTGAATGGCGCGTTTGACCTGGATGGGGCGGTATTCCGGCAGGTTCGAACCGAAGACGACACGTTCGGGTCCGATCTCGTCGACGGCGATCTTGACGCCGTCGGGTACGGTCTGTTCGGGATTGTTGGCCCAGCGTTTGTGGAAGCGGAGGACGGTTGTGCCCATGTAAGTATTCGGGTGGTCACGGCAGACCTGCATGGCGTCGTCGAAGTTGTCGGGGTAGCCCATGTGGTCGATGATGACGGGCGAGTCGGGGACGCGTTCTGCGAGGATGCCGATACGGTCGGCGCTGCAGTTTCGGACGCCGGAGTGGACGGAGATGACGATTCCGAGTTCGGCTGCCGCGTCGACGAAGGGGAATACCATCGGGTCATCGATTTCGTATTTGTGGATGGCGCCCATGAGTTTCATGCCTCCCGCGCCTTTTTCGACGAGTCTCCCAAGGTCATCAACACCCTCTGAGCCGCGTTTGGGGTCCATCAAGACGCAGGGGAGGGTGTGTGGGTTGTCGGCGGTCTTTTCGACGAGGCCGTCGTTGTCTGGGACCTCTTTGGTTTGGGGCATGACGACGGCGTAGTCGAAGCCGGCTTCGGCTTCGCATTCGAGGAGTGCGTCTACGGTGATCTGATGGTCGTACCAGTTGTCGGTCAGGTAGGCTTCGAAGTCGCCGGTGATGGGCATGGTTGTCTCCTGAGAGTGCGTGTTATCGAGTTCGTGGTTGGGCTCCGAGGGCTATGGTAGTGTCGGTCTGCGGCCTTTCCGCGGCGCCTGCCTCTTGTATCGCCTTGGTACCAGGGGTTTGCTCACCTTCGGCGAGCGGCACCCCCCTCACAAGCTCGGGGCAGGCTCGGCTCTGGCTACTGGCGCCTCGCCCCGTTCCGGGGCTTCCAAACCCCTCTCTCCTGTTGGCGTTATGCTTTCCAGCTGATTCTTGTGTTGTCTTGCATGACTTCCGGGTTCACCAGGACGTTGGGTTCTTCGCCGTTGAATACGCGGAGGATGTTGTCGGCGGCGGCGATGGAGGTGCGGATCAGAGCCTCCTCCGTCTGGCCGGCGACGTGGGGCGAGCAGATGACGTTGTCCAGGGTCAGGAGCGGGTGATCGTCCGGGGGTGGTTCTTCGTTGAACACGTCGATTCCGGCGGCGGCGATCTCGTTGGATTGCAGGGCTGAGTAGAGGGCGTCTTCGTCGATCAGGCCACCTCTCGCGCAGTTTACGAGGAGGGCGGTCGATTTCATCCGTTCCAGTTGGCCCGAGCCGATCATATTCCGGGTTTCGTCGTTCAGGGGGACGTGCAGCGAAATGACGTCCGACTCGCTCAGGACCTGATCCAGTGCGGCGGACGTGACGCCGGTGGACTCGAAGTCTGATTTCGGGATGTAGGGATCGCAGGCAAGGATTCTCATGTCGAAGCCCGAAGCCAATCGGGCGAGTCTCTTTCCTATTCGACCGAGCCCGACGATGCCCAGCGTCTTTCGGTGTAGCTCTACACCGACCAGGTTACCCCGCTTCCAGGTCCCGTCGCGGACCTCTGAATGCGCTCCCCTGAGGTTTCGGCCACAGGAGAGGATCATGCCGATGGCGTGTTCGGCGACGGCCTGCGAATTCGCGTCGCCCGAGATACAGACGGCGATTCCAAGGTCGGTGCACGCAGGGACGTCCACGGATTCAAACCCGACACCGTGTCTGGATACGACCTGCAGGGTCGGGGAGATGAGCACGTCACGAGAGATGATCGAGCCTCTTGCAAGAAGGCCGTCGGCATCCTTGGCGGCGTCGACGAGGACTTCCCGGGGCGATAGTGCCTGAAGTACCTGAACCTCGAGGTCGTTCTCCTCGAGGAGGTCGATTCCTTCTTGGCGGATGTTGTGGTCGGTTACGAGGACTTTCATGCTCAGGGCAGCCCTAGCGTTTGGGGTGGCGATCAGGACGGGTTGGCTTCTGCTCCGTCACGGCGAATATTGTCGGTCCACAAGCTAAGGAGGAAACGGCGATGGCGGCAAAAGGTCTGAAGCAGCGAATACGAGATGGCGAGATCATCCACGGGATCGGTGTGGCGATGGACATCGAGCGGGGTCGTCTGGAGGACTATCTAGGTCAAGCCGATTATGACTACGTATCTGTGGACTGCCAGCACGTGGCCTATTCGGAAGTGCAATTGACCGAATTCTGCCGGATGGCGAACGAGCTGGGTATACCGGCACGGGTGCGGATCAAGCACACCCGGCAGGCCTACCTCGTCGGCAACTACCTCGACCTCGGTCCTTCGGGGATTATGGTGCCTGAAGTGGAGACGGAAGAGATCGTTGATGAGGCTGTCAACGCGTTCTATTACCCGCAGAAGGGGAGGCGGAGTTGGGGTGGGACCGACCGCGTCGGGCTATCGGAACGGTCGAACCGGCTGGAGTATGCTGCGTGGTGGAACGACTATGGCGTGTTGACGATCCAGACGGAGTCCGTTGACGCTGTCGTGAATGCGCGTCAATTGGCGAAACCGGGGATCGACGTGTTGGCATTCGGCGTGAACGACCTGAACTTCAGTCTGGAGGCCCATCCGCAGTTTCCGATCCGGACCTACGAGGATTGCGTCAAGCACGTGCACGAGCAGCTGGATGGGACCGGTGTGCGCGCGGCGGTGCGTCCAGAGTCACAAGCAGACCTGGATCTGTTCCTCGATATGGGTGTGACGGTGTTCGTGGAACAGGTGGGTGTCTGGTTGAGATAGTCGATGCCGACTGTACGGCGAATAGAGGGATTCGGTCGCCGCTACTGCCGTGAGCAGGCCAGAAGGCCGCCTTCGACGGGGAGCGAGACACCGGAGATGCAGTCGGCTGCTGGTGAACACAGAAACGCTACGGCTCGGCCGATGTCTTCAGGGGTACCGCGGCGACGGAGGGGGACAGAGTCGTACAGGTCCTCCTGAATGCTGCCGACTTCGGGCGCAGGGGTGTTGAAGATGTGGTCCGTGTTCATGTGGCCCGGGAGGACGGCATTGCAACGGATGCCGTGCTCTCCCAGGTCGACCGCCATGCTTTCGGTGAGCCGGATGACGCCGGCCTTGGCGCAGCCGTAGGCGGTGTCGGTTTTCCAGGCGCGTCGACCGTGTACGGATGAGGTGCTGCAGATGGCGCCGCCCCCGCCCTGTTTGACCATCTCCTTCGCTGCTCGTTGACTGCAGAGGTAGAAGCCTTTCAAGCCAATGTCCAGGTTGGCGTCCCAGTTTTCTTCCGTCAGCTCCAGAAAGTGCGCGCCTGTTCCGCCGTATGGGTTGTTGACCAGGATATCGATGCGGCCGAATCGGTCGAGGAAGGCGTCGAACATACCGTTTACGACCGTGCTGTCTGAGATGTCTCCCGCGAAAAATTCTGCTTCGCGACCCATTTCCCTGATCGATTCCAGCGTTTCGTCGCCGTCTTCATCGTGGTGGAGGTCGTTGACGCCGACGTCGCAGCCGGATTCGGCTAGAGCGAGAGCGATTCCGCGGCCGATGCGGCGTTTGCCGCCGGTGACGAAGGCCTTCTTTCCGGTGAGGTCGTGGGGGTTGGGCATGGGCGTGTCCTCGTGTGCATCAGTGGTATGGAGACTGGAAAGACAATTTAACCACGGAATACAAGGAAAACATGGATGGAAAGGCAGAGGTGTGGCGGAGATCAAGCCAGCGAGAGGTGTGTGGTCCGCCTTCGCCTGTCGGCTACGGCGCGACAAGTGGCCTCCGGGAAGAGGGCGTATCCTCTCCCGGAGGGACGGTTAGGCCCGTCGACATAAGCCCGGAACACGCCCGGGTCCGTAGTCGGGTCCGCCGCCTTTACCACTTTTTGTCATTGAGTCCCCGGTCGGGAGCGTGTTCCCCGACCGAGGTAAGGGTTAGGCTCCGTCGACATAAGCCCGGACACGCCCGGGTCGTAGTCAGAGCCGCCCTGTTTTCTCACAGCTTCAGGTTCTGTGTGTCGAGGATCCGCCCGATCAAAACCTGAAACTTCACGAGCGTTGCCGGATGTGTCTCCCTGACCGTAGCCTTGAGGACAGGACCGAGGGGGACGTTCTCCGGCTCACGGGCCAACGCCTTGGCCAGGGCATACCGAACGTGCCGTGCGGGGTCTTCCAGCTTTTCAACGAGCTGAGGCACAAAGGACCGGTCGCCAAGCCGTCGTGACAGCGTCGAGAGAGACATGAGTGCATTCTGTCTCACCCGTCGGTTGCTGTCGTCGAGTGCTTTCACCATCAGGTCAACGGCGAATTCGACCTCCAGGTTCCAGCGGTTGTACTGGAGCAGCCAGAAGAGCGTCCGCATCCGCGTTTTCCAGTTCGGGAACGCCATGGCTCGGATGAATCCTTCGCGACTCTTCTCTCCAGCGATTTCAAGCTGGGCGCCGGTCGAGCTCCGCCACATCTTGCCTTCCTCGGGATCGCTCAACAGCGCGAGCACACGATCGGCGAATCCCTCGTCAGGTCCTTCGGATTTCAGGTTGTCTTCCACCATTGCCATCATGTCCTGTCTGAGTCGGTTGCGTGCTTCGTGCTGGCGGTGCTTGATCGTGCCCTCGGGTACTTCCTGGATGGCCGCCAGCTCGCGGATTCTGTATCCGTCTATGTAGTAGAGTGAAACGGTCTCTCGCTGCTTCTTCGACAGCTTGCCAATCGAGACGAGCAAGTCCCTTCGGAGTTCGTGTCGCTCAATGTCTTCGTCTGGTCTCGCCCGCTGATCCTCCGGCTCCGGGACTGCGTCCAGATCGGCGGTAGATCTGTTTCGCCTCAGGTGGTTCAGACTTCGTGTGATCGCGATCGTTCGAAGCCAGGGACCGAGTCGAGCCGGATCCTTGAGGTCATGCAGCCGCTGGTAGGCCTCCACGAAGACCTGCTGGGACACATCCTCTGCATCGTGAAAATTGCGTATTCGTGCCAGTGAGATGCCGAAAACCGCATACTTGTATCGATGGATGATCTGACCGAATCCCTCCGGTGGATCCTCGAGGGCCGTGGCAACCAGCTGTGTGTCTGTCAATGTGTTGGGGCGTTCCTCCGTGTTCTCATCAGGCATGACACCCCTACCAGGAAAAAGGTTGGGACCATTCTGCTTTCGCCATTTGCGGCCCGGGGCAGGTTGCAGCTACTTACCACAGGAGTGGATGTATCTCACAGATCGAGGAGTTCCCATGATACGACCGAACAGACGGGTAATGGTTTTCAGCGCGCACGCAGCGGACTTCTGTTCGCGGGCCGGCGGCGCGATCCTGCGCTTTGTGGATGCCGGATGTGACGTCCAGATTCACGACCTGACGTATGGCGAGAAATGCGAGTCGCCGCTGCTGTGGAACGAGAATCCAGCGATCACAGAAGACGAGGTGAAGGAGATTCGGCGGAATGAGATCGAGGCGGCGGCGGCGGTTCTGGGAGCGCCTATCTCGTGCCTGGATTACGAGGACAGTCCCCTTCTCGTGGGTCCGGAGCGTCGAGGCGAGATTCTGGAGTTGATCCGGGCCTTCCGGCCGGACCTCGTGCTCTGCCACTGGAAGAACGACTTTCTGCACCCGGATCACGTCGAGGCAGCCAACGCGGTGATCTGGGCGAGTCGATACTGCTTTCGGCCGGGCATCAAGACGGATCATCCTCCGTGTCCCGCCCCGGAGATCGTGTGCTACGAGCCGATCGCAGGGATCGGGCCCGTGGTGGGGTATGTGCCCAATCTCTACGTCGATGTCTTCGCGGTCTGGGATCGGAAGGTCGAAGCGATGCGCGCGCTGGCGACGCAGCCGGAGCTTCCCGAGAAGTACGGAATCATCGCGGCCTATCGGGCGCTGGAGGCGCAGATCACGGCGAACATGAAGGAGACGACCATGGCTGAGGCGTTCGTGCGGCTGGGGACGGAAGCTGCCCCCTGAGGGACCATGAAGCGACTACGTGTGCTGTATCTCTCTGAGCCAAGACAGTTCGAACCGTGGGGGGAGGACGTCGTGGCGGCCGTGGGCGTGAATCACGATCTGACCATTCTGGATCCGCAGGCCCCTCTCGGACCGCAGTTCTCGGGCATAGATGTGGTCGTCGATCACGGCGGAAGCATCGGCACGCCAGAGATGATGGATGCGGCGACCGATGCGCAGCTCTGGCAGATCGTCGGCACCGGGTTCGATCACTTCCCGTTGTCGCACATCGTGTCACTGGGGATTCCCGTATCCAACTGTCCCGGAACGTTCAGCGCAGTCGCACTGGGTGAAAGCGCGATGATGTTCATCCTGATGCTGGCACACGGGTATCGGAGTGGGTTCGAGCGATTCAGCCGTGGTGAGCTGTATGAGCCAGTTGGGCGCGAACTCCAGGGCGCCGTGCTGGGGATCCTCGGGTTCGGGGCGAGCGGGCAGGAGCTGGCGCGACGAGCCAACGCGTTCGGCATGCGCGTCCATGCGATCGACGTGCGAGACATCGAGGCCGACATTCTCGAGGAGATCCGGCCTGAGTTCCTGGGGACGCCCGATGACGTTGACCGGGTCGTGAGCGAGAGCGACTACCTGTCGCTTCACCTGCATCTCAACGCCGAGACGCGCCATACGATCGATGCGCCACGGATCAGCCTCATGAAGTCAACTGCGTGCCTGATCAATGTGGCGAGAGGGGCTCTGGTCGACGAAGCCGCACTGCACGAGGCACTGATCGAAGGCAGGATCGGCGGGGCAGGTCTGGACGTATTCGAGAGCGAGCCGCCGGATCCAACCCAACCCGTCTTCCAGCTACCGAATGTGGTGGTGACGCCGCATACGGCCGGCTGTACACGAGAGACCTCCCGGAGACGGGCGGAATGCGTCGCCGAGAACGTCGATCGGATCGCGCAGGGACTCGAGTCGCTCTATAGGATCGATAGCGGAACAGGGCATGCTAACGGCTGAACAGAAGCGTCTCTATGAAGAGAATGGGTTTGTCGTTATCGAACCCGTCTTCGACGACTCGGAACTGAATGCCCTGCGTCAGGCAGCGGACGACCTGCTCGAGCACTCAGGTCCAATCCATCCGGACAACCTCCGGCTACAGATCGAACCTGATCTACTCGATGGCGAGCAGATCGTCAGGAAGATCGAACCGATCATCGATGTGGTGCCTGCGCTCGAGGACCTGGTTACCGATAAGCGAATGACGGAGCCGGTCGAGGACCTCTTTGGAGAAGAGGTCGTTCTGTTCGAGGACAAGCTGAACTACAAGCCCCCGAGAATCGGGTCCGCCTATCCGCTCCATCAGGACTATGCCTACTGGCAGGCGCATACCGATCGGCTGATCACCGTCGGCCTGCTACTCGATGATGCGACAGCCGAGAACGGGTGCCTTCGCTTCGTTGCCGGAAGTCACACCTCGGGGCTGCTTCCCCGCGAAAACGACCATCACCGGATCATCACATTCGACGTCGACCCCACTCTGGCCGTCGATGGGCCGGGGCAGGCGGGGGGTCTGGTGCTCTTCAGTTGCTACACCGCTCACCATTCCTACCTGAACCGGACGGCAACCGGAAGACGTGTCATCCTCTACACGTATAACCCCGTGTCCGATGGCGATACGTATCCTGACTACAAGGGAGCGCAGGGGCGGGACTGCCGGGAGTGGCTGGCCACCTACGAGCAGACCCGCTGATCGCCAATCGGATCAGTGTCTGTCCACCCGTTGTTCGATCGGGATCGCCCGGTATTCCTGGATCAACTCAGCCAGACCCGTTGCAGCTTCCCTGAAGAACCGTTCTCCCTTCTCCGCCGTTGCCACCGTGGGATCACCGATCACGCCCGTTTCGGATATCCGTGACCAGTGGTCCATCATCTTGAGTGGCGCACTGCCTTTTCCACGCACCCATCCACGCCAGTAGAACTTGGTCACAGGCGCTTTCACTTCTGGGACCGCCTTCTCGAGCTGCACGGCCGACTCGTTCAGGTGAAGGTAGACCGACGTTTCAATCTCATCGGCGTGGGACATGACGTCGGACTCGCCGATTTCCTCGACGGACGCGCCCACGCCGCCGTTCAGGAACCCGCAATGCGCCTCGGTTTCGACCACCGTACGACGAGCCGCAAGTTCGAGGATCGGGGCGTTCGACCCGTGGCCGTTGACGATCAGGATCTTCCGGAAGCCGTGGTGGGCAACGCTTGTCGTGATGTCGACGACAAAGTCGAGCAGGTGATTGTCCCTGATGGTGATCGTGCCGGGGAAGTCCATATGGTGGTCTTCGAACCCGTAGGGGAGCTTCGGAAGAATGAGGACCTCGTCGGGAATCAGCTTGGCCGCAGCCTCGCAGAGGCAGCTGACGACGAAGGTGTCGACGTCCAGCGGCAGGTGGTGTCCGTGATCCTCCGTCGACCCAACCGGCAACACGACGACAGGCTGCTTCTCGACGAGGTCACGCAGTTCCGGCCACGTATGGTGGTCGTATCGATAGGGCAGTCTGGCACCTCTCATCGGGATCTCCTTGGTGGACGCGGTGTGTGAAGACCTGAGCCTAAATGATTGGCGAGCGGCGAGTTCTGTCTTCACCATGATGCGGTCCTGATGCGCAGACCTCAACCGGAGATCACCGATGCCCTCTGTTCGAGATACCTACCGATTCGATGACCTCACCTGGCCGGAGGTGAACGAGGCCGTGGCGATGGGAAAGATCCCGATCCTGCCGACGGGTGCTGTCGAACAACACGGACATCACCTGCCGCTCAAGGTCGACCATCTCTGTGCGACGGCGGTTGCGAACGAAGCGGCCCGTCTGTGTCCCGAATACAGCCTCGTCCTGCCCCCGGTGAGTTTTGGCTATGTCCATCACGTGATGGATTTCCCCGGATCGCTGAACATCCACTTCGAGCATTTCATCCAGTATGTGCTCGATATCCTGAAGAGCCTGGCCTACCACGGGTTCAAGAAGATGATCGTGGTCAACGGTCACGGCTCGAACGGCCCGCTGGTCGAGCTCGCATCCCGGCGTCTGATCGTCGAGACCGATGCGAGCTGTACGTTCTGTAGCTGGTGGCAGCTGCTGCAGGTCGATCCGGATTTCAAGGATAAGTGGCGGGAAAGCGTGTTCCCGGGCGGCTGTTCGCACGCGGGCGAACTCGAGACGTCGATGCTGCTGTATCTGGACCCGGACAGTGTGCGGAAGGACAATATCAAGAGCGAGATTGCGAAGACGAATAAGTATGGATCGAAGTATGTGTGGGGCGATCTATTCGGGAAGGGGCCTATGGGGCTGGTGGAGTGGACGAGCCAATACTCGGACAGCGGGGTGATGGGCGAAGCGGAGAAGGCGACAGCGGAGAAAGGGAAGCTGGTGTTCGAGGAGGCGAGCCGGAATCTGGCGGAGTTCGTGGCGGAGTACTACGAGCGGAAGATCGAGAAGCGGACGAGGCATCAGGCGGAGGAGCCGACGATACCCCTTTCGTTCCCGACGGATTGATAGAGGGAACCACGGAGAACACGGAAGACACGGAGGAAACCTGGTCTCAACCAGGATGACAATCGCGAAAGAAGTGAGCCACCAAACTTTGGAAGGTCGAGGATGATCAAGATTGGAAGCAACTATCTGAGCTTGAAGGACACGAGCATCGAAGACTTCATAAAGACGGCGTATGATCTGCGGCTGGATGTCGTGGATTTCCACCAGCGGGCATTCGAGTCGACGGATCCGGAGTATCTGTCATCGATCAAGGCGCTTTGTTTGAAGTATGGGATGCCCATTGGCTACATCGGCGTGAGTGGGCTGTTTCACGGGAATGCTGAGGAGCGTGACGAACATGCGAAGACGAGCAAGGCAGCTGTGGATCTGGCGGCGTTTTTGGGGTCACCACTCATCCGGTTGTTCTGTGCCACGATTCCGGAGAAGAACGGAGATGGAGACGATACCTGGCCGGCCATGGTCGCTGGGTACCAGGAGGTGGCCGACTACGCGGCAACAAAGGGGATTGGTGTTGGGCTCCAGAACCATCCCGTCACTGGCGACACGATGCTGGAGATTCGGGAGAAGGTGGACCGACCCAACTTCAATTTCATCATGGATACGGGTCAGTGGACGGGATCGCCTGGGTCGTCGCCCAGAGGCGAGACAGACCCGGCTCACGACATCTACAAATACATGGAGCAGACGATCCCGCACGCCATGTATGTCCGATGCAAGTTCTACGTGGTCGAGAGTGGGAAGGAAGAATGGATCGACTACGATCGGATCTCGGAGATTATCAAGGGATCCGGGTTCAACGGGAGTATTTCGATCGTGTATGAAGGGGAGCAGGAAGATCGGGTGGAGCAGGTGCGGCTGGCGGCGAAGTATTTGAGGGAGCTCCTGGCCGGGTACTAGACGCTCAGGTACTTGACGTCACCAGGCAGAGCCTGGCGACGAGACAGATGGAATAGGGGACAGGCTGGGCAGAGCCCAGCGGGAGGGTTAATGGCAAAGGTATACGCGGCGTTCAGAGCGCCCTACTCGCAGCCGAACGGGATGCAGATGACGGACGAAGGTTTGTGGGTGGCGGATCAGGTGACGGATCGGTGTGCGTTGGTCGAAACCGAGAACGTGAATCGGTATGGGAAGACGCTCGTGCTGCGGGAGATTGACACGGAGTCGTCCAATACAAGCGGAATGACGTATGGGGATGGGGCGCTCTGGCTGGCGGCGAACGGACCGGGGGCCAAGTATAGACCGGCGAGGGATACAGACTTCGAGAGTGGGGCGAACTTGAAGGTCGATCCGATGACTGGAGAAACACTAGGCCATTGGCCGATGCCGGAGGAGGGCGGTACCCACGGGATCGAGTGGGATCACTACGATGAAGGCACGATGTGGGTCAGCACAAAGGGCAACACGATGACCCAGCTGAAGGTCGGTGATCGTTCGGTGATCCGGAAGCTGGACTTACCGCACAGCCGATCGCACGGCGTCGTGCGTGTGGAGGATGGGATCTGGATCGCGTTCACTTCGGATCTGGTGCTGATCAAGTTTGATGTCGAGACGAATGAAGAGATGGACCGGATCGACATTCCCGAATCGCATCCGGCACCGCACGGGGTGTCTGCGTATCCGGGTGGGTTTATTTACTGTGATTCGTCGACGGGTTGGATCGGGGTCATAGAAGCGAAGGTGTAGACGAGGGAAGGGCCAGGGAGAAGCCAGGTTGGAGCCGGAGTTCAGGAAACCATGAGTCTCGATCGCAGGAACTACCCGCCTGATCACGGGATCCGGATGCCATATGGCGACCTGCATCAGGTGATCCAGCAGCTGTTTGTGAAAGCCGGGATGACCGAATCGGATGCGGACCTGCTGGCAACGATTCTGGCGCGAAATAACCAACGGTGCATCTACAGCCACGGAACAGGACAGATACCACACTACCTGAAGGTGATCCGGAACGGTGAGGTGAATCCGCGGCCAGACGTGACTGTCGTACGCGAATCACCGAGCGCGCTGGTCATGGATGGAGACGGCGGGCTCGGATACTTCCCTTGCTGGCGTGGAACTGAACGGATCATCGAGAAGGCGAAGGAGACAGGTGTCGCGGCGCTGACGTCTGCACATCACCACCACTATGGGTCGGCTGGAAACTACACGCGTCTGGCCATTGAACACGACTGCATTGGTCTGTCCTTCTCGGGACACCGCACGTATCTGAAGCCGGAGAGCCCGATCGCGCATATCATCGACTCGTCGCCGATCAGCATTGGGATTCCGGCAGGAAATGAGCCACCCGTGGTGATGGATATGGGTGGAGGCGTACTTCCGTATAACGAAAATACGTTCGCACAGCTACCCAAGAGCCTTTTCAAGGCGATGGCTTTGTCGGCATCCATCCGAGCTCTAGGGGCCGTGTTCCCAGGTATCTACACCGATCGTATCAAGACGTCCAAATGGGATGCGAATCAGGGCGCGTTCATCGTCGTGGTCGATCCCTCGCACTTCTGTGAGCTCGATGAATTGAATGCCGAGATGGATCAGTTTGTCCGTATGGCTCAGGGGATGGAGATCGTGCCGGGGATGGAGCGGGCCGTGCTTGCGGGCGGGAATGAGGTGCATTGGGAGCGGGCGAACGTGGAGAACGGGATTCCGATGAGTGATGCTCATTGCGAGTCGCTTGCATTCGAAGGGGAGAGGCTTGGGGGGAATGTGTCGTTTGAGGCTTATGAAGCGACGCGATTCTAAGTTAAGAGCGGTCACCCGCTTCGCTAGATGAACACGCGATGAACACAAGATGGGATCGAGGGGGATGTGCGTTGTGCTCCGCACCCCGTCAGTGGAGATACGGATGGACGTGCAACGCGGGGCGGACTTTGTTGCCCAGGCTTCAAGAAAGCACCGGGGGGAGGTAAAGCCCCCCCTATGTAATACGGTCATCATTTGCAGAACACAGGAATAGTTGAGGCTCAATGTCGACTGATTGGCTTACAGGGATATACCTGACCACACCTGTGATCCTGGAGCAGCCGGATTATGTGACTCGGCTGCGGGACGAGATCGGGCTGAATACGGTGGTGATGGGGTTTACGGGTGAGATGCCGGAGGAAGTGCTGAAGCTCAGTCCGTATGGCGGAACGATTCCAACGGAAGCGGAGCTCGAAGCCATCATACTCAGGCATTTTGATGGGAGGCCGATCGATCCACGGGAGTATGGGCAGGCTCGGAATTTGTGCGGGCCGGGAGCGCCTCTAAATGGGGAGGACGAGACGTTCAGGAGGGCGGTGGATCAGTTGAAGGCGGCCGGTCTGGATGTGTGGACGTATGGCGGGGCGTGGACGATCAGGCGGCTGATGTTCTGTCCGTCGAATCCGGATGTCAGATCGTGGATGGAAACGGCGTGTGTTCATTGGGCCACCGAGTATGGGCTGGATGCGCTGGATATCACCCATTTTCGGTATCCGATGGGGAGTTTTCCGCTGGGGCTGTTCGGGTGCACGTGTACGCACTGTCGATCGGAGGCGGATGGTCTCGGTTATGACATGGATCGGATGGTCGATGACCTGAAGGCGACGAGAGAGCAGCTGCGTCGGCTGGACGGCAAACGACTCGCGGATGTGACCAGGCTCGGATTCGGGTTCTTCGATGTGGTTCACGCTCTCGGGTTACGGTCCGGCTTCCTGGATTGGTGGCGATTTCGCCAGGATCTGGTGGTCAAGAATCTGACGCAGTTTCGAGCGGCGGTGAAGGCAGCTTCACCCGACACACGCTTTGGGACGGACACGTATCCCGCCTCGATGGCGATGACGGCCGGTCACGATTATCTGCGTTGGGATCAGATGTGCGACTTTGCGAGTCCACTCGTATCTCACATCTCTGCATTTGTGTCCAATACGTTCATCGAGTGGGCGCGATTCCTGCAGGAAGAGATCCCGAACCTGACCGAAGAAGATGCGCTGCAGGTGGTCTACCGATTCCTGGGCTACGACGGAATGGGCCTGCCCGAGACCGTGGCGGCCTACGGACACGAGGACGCGGCTACATTGGCGGACCGGATTCCGACGGCCGATCTCGTGCTGCGTGACCTCGTCAAGGCCAAGCTGCTGCTGCCGGAAGGCGTCCCGTCCTACCCGATCATTCACGGAGAGGGATGGGGGATGGAGACGATCGATCGAATCCTGACGGAGATGAAGTCACTGGGTCACAATGGGGTCGTGTGGCAGGGAACCGAGGACATTCTCAATGGCAAGTGACCCCCCTTCGCCAAAGGCTTCGGCGGGGCAGGCAAATGACAAGTGAAAGTCAGAGTCAGAGTGGCCCCAGGGAGCAAGAGTCAAACGAGCGTGGATTGCCCGTGACATGGGGATGAGCCCGATACGTCTTCTGTGGCTAACGGCGATCGGTGGGCTGCTGGCGGGATGTCTTCCGAAGGACCGTGCTGCCGAGAGCGAAAGTGACACAGAGGCTGCCGGATCCTCGAGCGGACAGGTGACCTCCGCGCCTTTGACGATCGACTCATCAGTCCTTAGAAGCCGGACGTTCGGCGAGGCACCGATGTTGGCGGAGCGAGTTGCTTCAGGCGACCTGCCGCCGGTTTCGGATCGGCTGCCGGAGAACCCGCTCGTCGTCGTTCCTCTCGACACCATCGGGACCTATGGCGGTACGATCAATCGCGCGCTGACCGGTGAGGTCGTCCAGGTGTCGGGGATCAGCAAGACGCTGAGCGAGAACCTGATGGGATATGAGCGGCCGATGCCGCATCGGATCCTCTACAATCTCGCGGAGCGGCACGAGTTCCTGGATGAAGGCAGAACAGCCCTTTTCTACCTCCGCAAGGGCTTGAAGTGGTCGGACGGTCATCCGTTTACGGTCGACGACATCCTGTTCTGGTATCACGACATGTGGGTCGATCCAGATGCCAGGCGTAGTCCGCTTTTCCCGACTCAGTATCTGGTCGAGGGAAGGCCGATCGAGATGGAGAAGGTGGACGACCTGACGATCCGGTTCCGGTCGCACAAACCGCTGGGCGGCATCCTTCACAATCTGGCACAGGACTATATCTGTCTGCCCAAGCACATCTTCGCCCCACTCCACCCGCGATACAATCCGGACGCGACCTACGAGGCCCTGCGGGATGCAACGACGCGGGCGAAGCGGATCCTGACTCCCGGGATTCCCCGGATGTCGCCGTGGGTCCCCGTGACGTGGGAGCGGGACCAGCGGGTGGTGTACGAACGGAATCCCTACTACTTCAAAGTCGATTCCGCGGGCAACCAGCTGCCGTATGCGGACCGGCTGGTGTTTCACATCATCCCGGATCGGCAGGTGATCCTGCTCAAGTTTATCAATGGTGAACTGGATCTGTTCGGTCGGTATACGCAGATCAACATGCTGCCGACGCTGAGGGCGAACGAGCCGAAGGGCACCTACACGCTGAAGTTCGCGACGCCGACGCCGGCCTCCGCACTCCGGATCAACTGGGACACACCCCGGCCTGAGCTGCGACGCGCCTTCCGGGACAAACGGGTCCGTGTCGCGCTGTCCCACGCGCTGAATCGTCAGGAGATCGGGGAGATCGTCTATCAGGGGATGCTGATTCCGTCCGGTTTCACGTTCGGACCCGGCAGCCGATACTACTCGGAAAAGTTGACGAAAGCCTACTCAGCCTACGATCCGGACACATCGCGCGGGCTTCTCGACGAGTGTGGCTACGTTGATTCGGACGGCGACGGGATCCGGGAACTCGGCGATGGATCACCGTTCGAACTGATGATCGACGTGATTCCCGGGCTGGGAACGGACGTCTGTCAGCTGGTTACAGAATACTGGGGAGCGATCGGCGTACGGACCCATCTGAATGTGCTGCTGCCGAACATGACCCATCAGAGAAGGGCGCGAGGTAAGTTCGAGATCCTTTGGTCGGCGGAGTATCAGGAAGATGCGTCGGTCAACATGTATGCTTGGGGAACGACGGGTCCGCACTTCCCGACGTGGCACCGGATGGCCTACAAGGAAGGTCCCGAATGGCTGGCGGAGGCAACCCGGATGATCGACGGCGTGCTGACGACGATTGATCCCGAGCAGGTGCACGTTTACATGGAACGGATCCGCGATCTCCACACGGAGAACATTCCGATCCTGATCGTCGGTTTTGCCTACCCAGTGTGGGGGGCGAGCACACGGCTCGGGAACGTTCCCGAAAACAAGGCGACGGATAACGCCTACCGGGGGTGGAGCCGGCCGGTGTTTCACGAGCAGTTGTATGTCAAGCAATAAGGACGTCCAAGGGACGTCAGCGCAGGAGGATGCGAGTGGGATGGAAGGTTAGGGTTGCGAACAATTGCGTGTTTGTGGATGACGCAGAGTCGGGTCGGATCGTGCTGCAGCACAACGCCCGACCGGGGATGCGGCCGTATATCCATCCACTGCGCGGTGTTGACGGACAGGCCTGTCTGACGGAGGACAGTCCGTGGCATCACCCGTGGCAGCACGGGCTCCAGACGGGATTCCACGGCGTGAACGGCTGCGACTTCTGGTTCGATCCCGGGCAGAACGCGAAGGCCGTGATCGGAACGATCGAACCGACTGCCCCGCATATCACGGGAGAGGACCCGCCATCCTGGTTGATCGAAGCGAAATGGCGACACGACGATGGGACCGAACTGTTGGATGAGCGACAGACCTGGTCATTGAGTGACGGTGGGGATGTGCTGTTTCTGGATCTGGATTGGCAGATCACCGCCGTAACTGATGTGACGATCGAGCAGGGTTCGTATGGCGGATTCTTCATTCGGATGCCATTCCGGTCAGGTCGGTCTGTGAAGGTGGTCAGCTCCACGGGACTCGAAGATGATGCGACGGAACAGCAGTCGGCCGCGTGGGTGGATCTGCGAATGCCTGTGAACAGAGGGGATGTGAACGCCGGGATTGCGTTGTTCGATCACGCAGAGAATCCCGGGCATCCGGCACACTGGCGCGTGGATGGACAACGGGGGATCAACCCCGCGCCGTGTATTCCTGGAGAAATTCAATTATCGGTGGGTAAGTCAATGACACATCGCTATCGGTTGGTCCTGCACGATGGGACGTTGATGAGCGAGCGGATGCAGGAACTGTGGTTGACTTGGTGCAAGTGAGGCGCGATGGCTGATCGACCTAACATCGTTCTCGTGTTCTCGGACCAGCAGAGACATAGCGCGCTGGGGGCGAATGGGAACACGGTTGTGCGCACGCCGAACATCGATGCAATGGCGGCTGATGGAATGGTGTGCGACAACTATTTCTCGAATCACCCGTTGTGTTCGCCGTTCCGGGCGATCCTGTTGACCGGTCAGTTCGGGTGGCGGAATGGGGTGATCGACAACGAGTATCGGCCGCGGCGGGACATTCCTACGTTGCCTGGAATGCTCAGCGACAGTGGATACGCGACGGCGCATGTGGGGACGTTCCACCTGGGGAGAGGGCCGTATCCCGAAGCTGACAGATATGGGATCGATTATCTGGCCGCACTCCACGACGGCCCAGGCTTCTTCGATCGGAGCTACTTCGAGAATGAAGAAGGCCCGACGAAGTTTGAGGGCTGGGCACCCACGGTCGAGACCGATCTCTCCATAGGCTTCATCGAGCGCCATCTCGAGAAGCGGCCTGACGATCCGTTTGCGCTATTCCTCTCCTGGCGACCACCCCACTGGCCGTATCCCAGCTATCCCGCCGATTACAGCACCTATGATCCGGCCGATATGGATCTGCCCGGCAATGTCCCCGAGCAGATGGCCGACTTCGCGCGTCGTGAGCTGACCGACTACTACGGCTGCTGTACGGGTCTGGATGCTGAGATGGGCAGGCTGCTAACGTCACTCGACGAGATGGGGATCGCCGACAACACGATCGTGGTCTACACGTCCGATCACGGCGACCACCTGTCGAGTCACGGATATGGGAAGCCATACGACCGCTGGATGCACCACTCGATGCGCGCGTCTAAGTCGACGCCCTACGAGGAGTCGTGTCACGTTCCGTTCGTGATCCGCTGGCCAGGTCATACGCCGGAGGGCACGAGAAGCGACGCGTTCCAAAGCTCGATCGATCTGGTACCTAGTCTGCTCGGCGCCTGTGGCGTGGGCATCCCCGACTGTATGCAGGGTAGGGACGTATCGTCGCTATGGAAGGGGGAGGCCTCTCCCAAAGATCCGGCTGGGGCGCACGAGTCCGCCTACCTGATGAACATGGCGAACGGATGGCCGAACCGATATGGATGGGTCGGGAGATGGCGAGGCGTGCGAACGGAGCGGTATACCTACGCGCGCTGGTTTGACCACGAGCGAGGGCCGTGGCTGTTCGATCGGCAGGCTGATCCGCTGGAGATGAAGAATCTTGCGGGAACAGACGAGGGTCGGGAGGCGCAGGAGGAGATGGAGGGGCGGCTGCATCGGTGGATAGAAGCCACAGGTGATCCCTTTGAATATGGCAAACGGGGTCCGCGTGGGTTTGTGGATGTGGGGCAGGAGTGGGCGGATCCGGAGAAGTGGAAGGAATGGGGGACCTGTTAGGCAAGTCAAAGTGCAAAGTGCAAAATGAAAAAAGAAGATGCCAAACCGAATGACGCAATAGAGCCTGTCCAGAGTGAGCACCGGTCACCCTGAGCGACGTCGTCTAGGGTCGGATCGGGTCGAGGGAGTCAGGAAGCTGAGAGAGACGTCGTATCGAAGGGCGACCGGACCAAAGGAAATGGGGTCCTTCGATACGGCGCAGCTATGCTTCGTATTGCAGACAACAGTGATGTGTTTGTATTGGCGCCTACTCAGGGTAAACGGTTGTAAGCGAACGTGGGAGGAGAACTCGGAAAGTGAGCAAACCAAACGTACTCTTTGTGATGACAGACCAGCAGCGGTGGGATACGATCGCGGCGCTGGGGAACACTCATATATACACACCGAACATGGACCGGCTGGTTCGTAGGGGGATGTCGTTTAACTGGGGATACTCGACCTGTCCTGTGTGTGTGGCGGCGCGGTATACCGTGCGGACGGGATGTGAGCCGCCGAAAACGCGCCGGTTTTCGAATGGGTCGGTGGATCCCGTGCGGGGACAGTCGGACTCGATGACGGAGCGATGCGGGCCGTATCTGGCGCAGACCATGCGTGGTCATGGCTACCGCACCTTTGGCGTCGGGAAGTTTCACACGGGGCCGTGGAACGAGGATATCGGATACGACGTCCATCAACACAGCGAGGAAATGTATCGGAACCCCGAGCAGCGTGCCGCTGATGGTTACGCGGGATGGATCGCGAGGGAGCACTCTGAGTTCGACTATATCGAAGCGCTTCAGGGTGAGCGCACAGAGATGTACTATCAGCCGCAGGTCAGCCCCCTGCCGGCTCAACTGACGGTCGAGTCTTGGGCGGCCGATCGGGTGGTCGAACAGATTCAGGTGGACGATGACCGGCCCTACTTCGGGTTCTGTTCGTTCATCGGCCCTCATCCACCGTTTGCGCCCCCTGTGCCGTTCAACCGGATGTATGATCCCGATCGCATGCCGGATCCCATTTACGGGGACATCGAGACAGATCATGCGGATGAACAGATCCCGTTTATGAACCGGATCATCTGGGCGGACGATATCACCGATTCCCATGCCCGGATCCTCAAGGCGCGGTACTACGGGGAGATCTCATATATCGATCAGTGCCTGGGACGCATCCTTGACGCCGTTGAAGCGCGTCCGGACGCAGATAATACCGTCATCTGTTTCTTCTCGGATCACGGTGACCACCTGGGTGATCACCGAGCCTGGCAGAAGGAGAGCTTCTTCGACACGTCAAATCACGTCCCATTCCTGCTCAGCTGGCCGGCCAAGCTTGCTGCTGACGAGCGACGAGATGAGTTGATCTCCCTGACCGACCTGTTTGCGATTGCCACAGGCGCAGCCGGCAGTGTGGAGACGCGAGATGGTCACGACGTGCTTGGCACGCTGTCCGGTGAGGTCAAACCACGTGAGCACATCATCGGGATGTATGGGGCGCCCGGTCGCGCGGACTTCAAGGTTATGGTTCGTCAGGGTGACTGGAAGTATATCTACCTGGCGAATGGCGGACGGGAGCAGTTGTTCAATCTGTCTGACGATCCGCACGAGCTCAAGGACCGAGCGGGCTTAGACGGTTCTGTGGTGGCCGAACTGCGGGCGACTGCCGTGAAGGTCTGCGAACCTCCGGAGGTCGGTGATGCGCTCGAGAACGGAGACCTCAAGGCTTTCCCGTTCAAAGCGCGAGAGCGTAACCGGATCTATCAGTTCGATCGGTCGCGGGGGGTCTCGGGGTTCCCAGAGAGGCCTGAGGATGTTTTAACGGCGTGAGGCGTCAATCGTGAGAGGTTAGAAGCGAACACCACAGCGAATCCAGCGAGGAGATCGTACCGAATACCTATATCACAGCGAGGTCGTTCAAATTTCTTTCGGATCTCGCGAAGAACAACAATCGTGATTGGTTCGAGGACGACCTTCGTGAACTCCTTCTCGGATTCATCGAAGACTGTTCAGAGCATTTGGAGAAGTTGAGTCCGCACTTTGAGGCGAATGCCAGGAAAGTGGGTGGGTTGCTGTTCCGGATTTTTCGGGATGTACGGTTCTCGAAGGACAAATCCCGATACAAGACGAACCCCGGGGTTCACTTCCGACACGAACGGGCGAAGGAGGCGCACGCTCCGGGGTCCTATCTGCACATCGACCCGAAGGAGTCGTTTCTGGGACTCGGAATCTGGCATCCTGAGACTGCGCCGGCGAAACAGATTCGGGAGGCGATCGACGACGATCCGAAAGGGTGGAAACGCGCGACGGGTGGGAAGTTTGCGAAGACGTTTACGCTCGAAGGCGAATCGCTGAAGCGGCCACCGGCCGGATTCGACAAGGATCATCCGCTGATAGAGGATCTGAAGCGGAAGGATTTCATCGCTGTGGCCGACCTGACCCAGAAGCAGATATGCGCGAGGAACTTTATGTAGGAATATGCCAAGCTGTGTGCAATGGGTAAGCCGTTTATGAAGTTTCTGACAGAAGCGCTTGGGCTCAGATTCTAATGCAAAAGGCAAAAGGCAAAAGGCAAAAGGCAAAAGGCAAAAGGCAAAAGGCAAAAGGCAAAAGGCAAAAGGCAAAAGGCAAAATGGAAATTGGGGTTGAGGCGCTTAGCCACAGACATTGGCGATGAGTCGAGAAGGAGCCATACAGCGGGCTGAAGAGCACTTCGACGGTGGGGAATTCCTCGAGGATTTAGCGAGGCGGGTGGCTGTGCGGACGGAGAGTCAGGTGTTCGAAGAGCGCCGGGAGGAGATGGATGCGTATCTCGTAGAGATGCGGGAGACGCTGGAGAGGATGGGGTATGCGTGTGAGGTGCTTGCCAATCCGTCGCCGCTAGCCGGGCCGTTGCTGGTTGCTGAACGGCACGAGAGCGAAGGTCTGCCTACTGTGCTGATGTATGGGCACGGCGACGTAACGCACGGGCAGGAAGGGGAGTGGGAGGCGGATCGGGATCCTTGGTCGGTGACAGAAGATGGGGATCGGTGGTATGG